>Ga0182021_10000138_pt1 | contig 67813 bp, 61 predicted proteins | sample 612E3MmetaG_FD_120493 | JGI IMG/M metagenome (GOLD analysis project Ga0182021, IMG submission 120493) | Permafrost microbial communities from Stordalen Mire, Sweden - 612E3M metaG (Illumina Assembly) | ecosystem: Environmental > Terrestrial > Soil > Wetlands > Permafrost | place: Sweden...
ACAGCCACTTCGACACGACGCGCGCCAACGTGGAGTTCTCCGGAGCCGAGGCGGTGGACCTTCCCACCGCGGAGGGAAGAGACCCCGAACTGATAGCCGATTTCAAGGGGAACATGGACACCGGGGCCCTGGAAACGCTCATCCGGAAGGTAGGGCCCGGATCGATCCCGCTTTGCATGATCACCGTCACCAACAATTCCGGCGGCGGCCAGCCTGTCTCCCTGGCGAATATCCGGGAGACCGGCGCGATCTGCAAAAGGCACGGCATCCCGCTGTTCCTCGATGCCTGCCGTTTTGCTGAAAACGCCTACTTCATCAAGATGCGTGAGCGCGGATACGCCAGCGTGCCCGTGAAAGAGATCGTCAGCGAGATGTTCTCCCTTGCCGACGGCGCTACGATGAGCGCAAAGAAGGACGCCATCGTGAACATGGGAGGTTTCCTGGCAATGAATGACGACGCGCTCGCGTCGGGGGCCCGAAACCTCCTGATTGTGACTGAAGGGTTCCCCACGTACGGAGGGCTGGCCGGCCGGGACCTCGAGGCTATTGCACAAGGGCTGGATGAAGTCCTGGACGAGCGCTACCTTGAATACAGGATCCGCTCGGTGGCGTATCTGGGCGAGCGGCTTGCCGCGGCCGGAGTGCCCATCCTTCAGCCGCCGGGAGGGCACGCCGTGTACCTGAATGCCAGCAAGTTCCTTCCACAGATCACTCCGGACCGGTACCCGGGCCAGTCTCTCGTCGTGGAACTGTTCAGGCGCGGGGGGATCCGCTCGGTGGAGATCGGGAGCGTGATGTTCGGCCGCCGCGGCGCCGGAGGAGAATTCATCCCGGCAAGGATGGAGCTGGTGCGCCTGGCAATCCCCAGGAGGGTCTATACACAGAGTCATATCGACTACGTCATCGAGGTTGTCCTCGAGTGCTACGAGAATCGTGCCCGTTTCCCCGGCTATCGAATCGTCGAGGAGCCTGCCATGCTTCGTCATTTTACCGCGAAATTCGAACCCATTTTACGCTGAAAGGTGTTATATTAGGAGCATCCGGGCCTGCCGCGGCTCCGTAGGCACACGGAAAAAGTGTTTGAGATGCGGAATTCGTTGCGCCCTGGTGGGCGGGAGACATGGCGGTCGACAAGCAGGTTGCCTGGGCACGTGAAAGGCCATACGCATGCTAACCTGTCCGGTCTGCGGTCATTCGAACGACGATCTCTCGGTCGTGTGTGTGTCGTGTAAGGCGTATCTCCAGGCGAAGGTGGACACCCTCGACCTTTTCCATACGATCTGGGGGTTGATGGAGGCGCCTGCTGCAACCATGCGGAAAATCGTGATCGCGCGGCAGAAGAACTATGTCATCTTTCTGAGTTGTCTCTTCGGCATCGCCCTCGCCTACTGCCTGATCTGGTACCGTGGACTCGGCACCCTCATCGGGTTCGGACCGGCGCTTGCGCTCGGGGTCGTAGCGGGTCCGTTGCTGGGTCTCGTGGCCGTAGTGCTGATAGGACTCTTCCTCATGTTGGTTTCGAGGATCCTGGGAGGACACGCCACGTTGAGGGAAACTGTTTCGGTGGTTGCCTATGCGCTTGTGCCTGTCGTGCTTTCGCTGGTGATGGTCTTTCCGGTCGAGATCGCAGTGTTCGGGCAGTACCTGTTTGATCCCAATCCGCCGCCGCTTGTGATGAACCCGCCAGCTTACATCGGCCTCCTCTCACTCGACGCGATTGCGGTTGTCTGGTCCTGGGGATTGCTGCTGGTCGGAACAAGGGTTGCCCAGCGCCTGAGCAGGGTACGGGCCTTTCTCTCGGCTGTAGCCTTCCCGATTCTCGCGGCAGCCGCGGCCGCGTTGGGAATGCGCCTGGTCCCGTGACGGAGCTGCAGTCATGCCGGCGCACCTGAGCCTTGAGGAGTTCGAGCGGGTGGTCTCGGAGGTGTTTGAGGGACTTCCGGACCTGTTCCGCAGGAACATCGACAACGTCCATTTTGCGGTTGAGGATGCGCCCCCCGAGGGGGTGGGCAGACGCCGGGGAGTGCGGAGCGGAGGCGTCCTGCTCGGACTCTATGAGGGGGTCCCTCTGACGCGGCGGGGATCCTGGTACGGCATGGCCCCCGTGCTCCCGGACCGCATCACCCTCTTTAAGGCCAATCTCGAGGCCTTCTCCAGGACCAGGGAGGAACTCCGGGAAAACATCAGGGACACGTTGATCCATGAGATTGGCCACTATTACGGCATGACCGAGCGCCAGATTCGCGCGGCTGGTTACTAACGGGTTTTTTCCTTGAAAGGACAAGAAGCAATGCCGAGAGTCATCCTGACCATCACCTACACTATCAAGCCTGAGAAGCGCGAGGAATACCTGAGTCTTGCAAGGGAAATGAAGGAGCACTTCAGCACAGTCCGCAAGAAGAACTATGGCATCTTCGAGGGCAAGGTCAAGAGGAATCAGTTCACGGAGTTGTTCATCGCCGACAGCATGGAGGAATTTGAGGCGCTTGACGACAACATGGACGAGAAATCCGATGCACTGCTTGCGAAGCTGGAGGAGTACCTCGACGGCGACGGGATGAAATACAACACCATAGTCGAGTCCTTGTGAAAACAGCTCCCGTCCGCAAATCGGCTCCAGGGAGGCGCATCGATCCTATTGCGCAGTTCATGCAGGAGCACGACGAGACGCTCGTCCAGCTCTCCGCCCTGAACAAGTCGAGCCGCTCCATTGCCGAGGACGGGTTTACGGCGGACGCATTCAGGCGCCTGCACGATGCAGTGGCATTTGTGGCCGAGGAGGTGGGGTTCCACAATAAGCGGGAAGAGGAAGCCCTCTTCCCCGTCCTTGAACGCTACGTGGAGGGTCCCACAGGCCTGATGCGCGAGGAGCACCGCACATTGAAGAAGGAATTCCTGCGGCTTCGCAAGGCGTTTGGCCGGCTTGAGCTGCACCATGAAAGCAAGGCTGCCGCCACGGAGGTCGCCCTCGTGGCAAGGGGCATAGTGCAGATCATGGTCAATCACATCCACAAAGAGAATCACATTCTCTTCCCCCTGGTTCAGAAATTCCTCACCAAGGACGCCCTGCGGGAGATTGCCCGCAGAATGACCGCCCCCGGAACCAAGATCTAGTCACCCCTCAACAAAAGCTTCTTCCCCGGCAAGAACCTTCAGCTGCTTTCAGGAACGCCCTCCTCAAGTATGGGGTTTAGGGTGCATCGAGCCAGCCCGTCAACACCGGCGGTACCTCGTCTGCTTGTCCTGGTGGCTCCCCGTTGCCGGCATGAAGGAATGCTCGGCATAACCTATTCTTTATATTCGGCTGGAGGCGTAAACCGTGAAACGACAGAATGTTATATCAGTTCTCCTTCTGGGGATTATCGCAATAACTGGAATCCGTTCTCAGGCCCGCGCGGGCACCTGGGTGACGATCGGACCTGACTCCGCCAGAGGATATCTGGCATTGCCGGAGGGGAAGGGACCTCACCCCGCCCTGATCGTCGTCCATGAATACTGGGGCCTGGCTCCATGGATTACAGGAAACGCCGATGAATTTGCCAGGAGAGGTTATGTGGCCCTGGCTGTCGATCTTTACGGGGGGAAAATTGCGGCCACCCCGGACGAGGCCATGAGCATGATGAGAAGTGTTCGGCCCGAAGCCGCTTCCCGCCTTCTTGAAGGAGCCGACTCCTTCCTCCGAGACCGGTCCGATGTCATCAAGGGGAAAATCGGTTCGATTGGCTGGTGCATGGGCGGCGGCTACTCGCTCAGGACGGCATTGCTGAACCCCACGCTCGCCGCATGCGTAATTTGCTACGGCATGCTCGTCACGGACCCTGAGCAAGTGAGCAAGATTCCCTGCCCTCTGTTGTGCATCTATGGCGGCAAGGACAAGGTGTTTCCGGCCGATACCCTCCGGGCCTTCGAAAAGGTGGCCAGAATGGCGAAGAAGCGTGTCACTTCTCATATCTATCCGGAGGCGGATCATGCCTTCATGAACCCGAATAACAAGGCGGGATACAGGAAGGGTGATGCCGATGATGCCTGGACCCGGATTTACGCATTCCTTGATGGCAAGCTCAAGAAGCCAATGTAAGCAATGAGGTAACGTGCATGCAGTTACGCAAGTTTCAGAGATTGAATGCAGACGAGCTCTCACTGCTGTGGGACGACGGGCACACAGAGATCGTATCGCTGAGGAGGCTGCGGGATGCATGCCCGTGTGCCGGATGCAAGGGGGAGACGCTCCTGTTGCATCACTATGGGCCCCCCGCCGTCGACTATGAGGCCGCGGGCAGGTATGAATTGGTCAGTGCCACACCCGTCGGGAATTACGCAATCAAACTCGTGTGGGGAGACAAACACGCCGACGGGATGTATACGTGGGTGCTGCTCAGGGCTCTGTGCGAATGTGCTGTTTGCAGGGCGGAAAGGGGGGAGCTGGCCGGGGACGGAAGCCCCCGGGGGGAAGGGAGCCTTTTGTGAAGTGAGTCTGCTGACGGCGAGCGACCGCAGGTAGTGACGCTCACGGCCCTCCCGCTTCATAGGTGATTCGGGATGGAGCAGAATGGTGGAATCGGAGTCGATTGAGGGTGGGCGGCCAGATCTCCGGGGTGCGCTGTCGGTTTATCTACGCTCGGCCGGGCCCCCGTTGCCTGCCATCAGGTCATCGAGGCAAACGATGCCTTGAAGAAACGCGGGGCGACTCGTATATTGGAGCACTGTAGGGAATGCCGGTTCAACACTTATCCATCAAAAATCCCTTTCTGGCGATGGCCGCAACCGATTCATTTGAAAGCTTCGTCTCAGCATTGACGGAGATGGAACAGAAGCATGTCGCTCCGTACATCAAAGCTCAACGGGAGGATCTCCTCGCCGCGCGGAGCGAAGATGCGCGTCTCCGGATTGTCAACGCATTTGTGGAGGAAGTCCACAGATTGTTGAAACAGACAAGAAGGTGATGGGGACCGGCATGCTCCGCGCTCCCGTGCCTGCCCTCCTATTTCCGCTTCTCCATCGTGGCTTTGAGCGTGACGATGGCTCCGCCACGCAACGCTTCGATTTCCACCACATCTCCGGCCTTCAGCTCCCCCAACAATCCCATATAATCGTAGATGTTCAGGACCTTCTTGCCAGCCATTTTCGTGATCACGTCTCCCGCCTTGAGTCCCGCCTTCTCCGCGGGCCCGTTCGGCCGGATGCCGCCTATCTTCATCCCCTCCGTTCCCTCGGCGTAGTCCGGGATGATGCCAAGCGTCACGGAGAATGAGCGCGCGTCGCCCGAAGATGCAGGCGCCGGGGCCTGACTCCTGGCAAACGCCGGACGCTCGGGCATGACGTCCACGGCATCAACGATTTTTTTCACGTAGCGGACCACGCGCTCCTCTCCGGCATAATTGATCTTCTCCCACGTGTCGGAAGGCTTGTGGTAGTCGTTGTGAGTACCTGTAAAGAAAAAGAGCACGGGCATGTCCTTGCCGTAGAACTGCGAGTGGTCGCTCGGACCGAATCCATCGGGGATGGTCTTGATCGTGAACGAAGAATCCTTGTTAAACCTTGACAGGAGGGGCGCCCACACTGGGGATGTCCCGGTTCCGTAGACCGTGAGCCGGCCGTTCTCCAGCCGGCCAACCATGTCCATGTTGACCATGGCCACGCTTCGCTCAAGCGGCACCAGGGGATGGTTCACATAATACCCGGAGCCCAGTGTACCGAGTTCTTCACCACTGAAGAAAAGGAAGAGGATGCTGCGCTTAAGCTCCTTCCGTTTTGCGGAAAACGCCTCCATAAGCTCAAGCAGACCCGAGGTGCCGGAAGCATTGTCATCGGCCCCGGGATGGACGGCTATCGTATCGGGGACCAGAGAACCGGATCCACGGCCTCCGTATCCGAGGTGGTCGAAGTGCGCGCCCAGGATCACGACCTGGCTGTTAAGGAGCGTGTCGTTCCCCTTGAGGAGCCCGGCCACATTGGCCGTGCGGGCCTTTACCTTCCTGACGTCGGTCTGTATTCTTGCTGCGGTGCCGCTCAGGGAGATCCGGACCGGCTTTCGGGAGGCCTTGATCGAATCCTGTAAGGCTCTCAGGTTCATGCCCGAGGGAGCGATCAGCCTCTCAATCACGTCCCGTTTCATCGAGAGTGCGGGGATCCCCGAGCTCTCGAAGCTCTGATCGTAGGTCAGCTTCAGGAGGTCGTCGTCCTGCTCGTCGCGCGGTCCGTTCAGGAAAATGATGGCTGCCGCCCCCTTGTCGCGGGCAACACGGGCCTTGTTCCGGAACGAGGTGTATTTCGCAAAGGGGCTGTGGGGATCTGTCCCGTCCGGCCCGTAGCGGAGCACGACCACAACCCTGTCGCGGGCATCGAGTCCCTGATAGTCGTCATAGTTGCTGTCCGGTGCCGAGATGCCGTAGCCCGCGAACAGGAGCTCTCCGGAGACCGTTGCGCTTGACGAGAACGCAAGGGGGCGGAAGTCCTGGTTGGCAACGAACACAAGGGGCTCGGCCGGGGCCGGTGGGATGATGGCGAGATGATTGCTGTCCCCGAGGCGGACCGCCGCGACAAACTCGAAGCTCTGGAAGTAACTTCCTCCGTCCCCGGCGGGGGAGATCGCGTCCCGCTTCATCCAGTCCGCAATATACGCTGCGGCTGTCCGGTTCCCCTCCGTGCCGCTTCCCCGGCCGGCCAGTGCGGAGGAGGCGAGATACTTCAGGTGATACCGGATATCGGAGGCAAGGATTTCAGGGTCCGTCTGAGCCTGAAGTGCGTACGGCAAGAGGCCGAGGGCGGCTAGGATGACGATGAGCTTTTTCATGACTCTCCGGCTGAGTAGGTTTTCCTGGTGCAGTGCGATGTGAACGAGGACAGGGCGGGGGGTGTTCAGAATGGTGTTCCTTGAGCGGTGCGATGCGGAATGACACAATATAGCGCGAAGGCAGGAGACATTCAAGTCTCCGTGGCCGAACTTGGAACACCGAACTTGAAACATCACGCTTGAAACACCGCAAATGAAACTTCGGGCATGAAACATTCAGGTATTTCTCAGGGGCGCAGGCGGTGCCGTTAAGAAGGATCACGTGTCCCGAACGACCGATCGTGCATGTCTTCCCCTGGGGGGATCAAGGATGTCCCGGATCACTCGTGAGGGATCGCAGCTCCGGGCACGGAGGGCACCGTTCCTTTCCGAACAATCATAGGAGGTCACATGGGTCTTTCCGGCAGGAAGGTCATCGTCACAGGGGGGACGGGCGCGCTTGGGTCGGTTGTCGTAACGGCATTTCATCAGGCGGGCTCGGTGCTGGCGGTTCCCAGTCCCGGTGCGCCGGGGAGCGCGTCGCTCGCGGCGGGGGTTCTCACCGCACGCTGCGACCTCACCAGGGAGGAGGACGTCCGGGCATTCTTCGCGCTGGCGGCGTCACGGATCGGCGAGCCCGATATCCTTGTCAACATTGCAGGAGGATTTACCGGAGGGAAGCTTGTTGAAGAGACCAGCGCCGAAGAGATGGACGCGATGCTGCGTCTCAATCTCCGGACGGCTCACCTCTCCTGCGCCGCCGTGCTCGCCGGAATGAAGACTCGGGGGTTCGGACGCATCGTCAACATAGCGGCGATGGCCGCTTTGTCGCCGGGCACAAAGCGAGGTTCCTATGCCATTGCAAAGAGAGCCGTCGTAACATTGACCGAGGTTATCTCGGAGGAATGCCGCGGCACGGGGGTAACGTGCAACGCGATAGCGCCCTCGATCATCCGGACGGCTGCCAACGAAGCGTCGATGCCAAACGCTGACAAGTCCAGGTGGGTCAACCCGGAGGAGATAGCGGGACTCATCCTTTTCCTTGCCTCAGAGGAAGCCCGGTCCATCAGCGGAAACGTGATCAAGGTCTACGGGGCGGTTGGATAATGGTCAGACGCGCGGAACAGGAGGCCCACCCCGGTGTGAGGTACCCGCCGCCCCCGCGAGCCCGAGCATCTGAGGGAGGGGGCCTCGATTCACGGTTTGATTCTGCTCTGGAGGCTCCCGTCTCGCTCCGGAAATCCTCAATTCTCCCGGCGAACTCATGGAAAGGAAGGTGAGTCGTCCTTTGAGCGGGCCTCGGCCGGGAGTCCGTTGACTTTATCGCAACATTGGGCTATTTTGAGCCTGTGGCGCTCATAAGAACTTGACATTCAATGGGTCAGGCGGGGACTCGCGTCATGCGTTCCCGCCTTTTCCTATTTTTAAACGGAAGACGACCAATGAGCCTGAAAGAAACAATCGTACGAGACCTGCAGGCAGCGATGAAGAGCGGTGACACGATCCGCCTTGCGACCCTGAGGACCGTGCGGGCAGCGTTGATGGAGAAGGAAATTGAAAGGCGGGGGAGCGCTACCCCCATGAACGAGGAGGATGAACTTGCAGTTCTCAATTCCGCGGCGAAGCGCCGGAAGGAATCTATTGAACTCTTCATGGCCGGCGGAAGAAATGAAATGGCCGACCAGGAAGCAGAGGAGCTGGCGATCATCCAGGAGTACCTTCCCAGGCCGATGACGGCCCAGGAGGTCGAGGATGTAGTCCGCCGGGTAATTCAGGAAGCGGGGGCATCCGGAGCGAAGGATTTCGGGAAAGTCATGCCGGCGGCAATGAAGCAGTTAAAAGGCAAAGCCGACGGAAAACAGGTGCATGAGACGGTCAAGCGCCTTCTTGGAGGATAAACTCTTGTCGCTCCTCGATCTCATCATTGCCGCGGGGTTCTTCACGGCCGGCTACATCGGGTACAGAAGCGGCGCGGCAACGAAGGCATTCACATTGGTCTCGATCCTTTTCGCCGTCCTTGTTGCGGCGAGGTTCATGCGTTCCGGGGCATCGTTGCTGGCCCCCACGGGCAACGTCGCGGGCACGGGCGCGCTCGTGGCCGCGTTTCTCGTCATCGCCGCCGCAATTCTCGTCGTCCTGTTCCTCATCCTGCGGAGGCTTGCCACCACGAAGCTGTTCAAGGGAACGGGACGCGTCGCAGGGGTTTTGCTGGGCCTTGTGGAGGGATGCCTGGTTATGAGCATCGTGTTCTGGGGCCTTCGCGCATTCGACGAGCCCGGGGAACGGCTTCGCACAAGGTCCCGGCTCTATGCACCCGTCCTGGGCTCCGTTCCCGCCTGCTTCGAAATCCTCAAACCCTACCTGCCCGGGGCTGGGGAGTTCCGCGAACTGGTGGGGCTGAAGTGAGAGGAGTTCCATGAGCGCCTGGGAGAGCGCCCAGTCGAAACTGGAGCTGGAGCGGATCCGGGAGCGTGTATTGCGCTATGCGTCCTCGGATCCCGGCGCCGGGGTGATCCGGCAGGCGGAGATCATGACATCGGTCGCGGAGATCCGGCTGGCGCTGGCCCGGGTGACCGATATGAAGCGGCTGCTGGAGGAGGAGGGGGATTTTCCTCTTGCCGGGGTTCACGAGGTCGGCCCCGCCCTCCAGAAATCAGGAATTGAAGGTGCGGTTCTTCTGTCCCGCGATCTTCTGCAGATAGGCTCCACGCTCCGCGCAGCGCGCCTTGCGAGAGGCGCACTGTCGAAGAGGAAGGACACCTCGATGCTGCTCTGGGAGATCGGGGAGCCGCTGGCCCCCGATAAGGTCCTGGAGTTCAACATCGAACAGGCGATCGACGAATCGGGCGCCGTGAAGACGAACGCCTCCAAAGAGCTGCAGGCGGTCCGTCGCGCGATCGCCGAGAAGTCGGGGCAGCTCCGCAAGCGGCTCGAGAGCATTCTCCGGGCAGCGTCGGACCTTGGCCTCAGCCAGGAAGAGATCATCACCACGCGTGAGGGGCGGATGGTGATCCCCGTGAAGTCGGAGCACAGGAACAGGGTGCCCGGGTTCATCCAGAGCGCTTCCTCGAGCGGCGCCACGGTATTCATCGAGCCCACCGAGACGCTCGAGCTCAATAACGAGATCCGCAGCCTGCAGTTCGAGGAGCAAAGGGAAATCGACCGCATCCTCCGTTCCCTGACCGGCCAGGTGCGTGAGCGGAGGGAGGCGATCGTTGCGAACCTCCGGATACTCGCCGCGCTCGACGCGCTCCTTGCAAAAGCGCGCTATTCGATCGAAGTGCTCGGTATCGAACCTCAGGTGAGCGCGGACGGGCCGCTGCGCCTGCTGGGTGCCCGCCATCCGGCGCTTCTCATCAATCACGGCTACGCAGGGACAACCCCCCTCGACCTGGAGCTCGGGAACGGATTCACCACGCTCGTCATCAGCGGCCCGAACGCCGGGGGGAAAAGCGTGGCAATGAAATGCGCCGGCCTGATCGTCCTCATGGCTCAGGCAGGGTTTCACGTGCCGGCGGCGGACGGGACGCGTCTCAGGGTTTTCCGGAAAATGTTTGTGGACATCGGCGACGAACAATCGATCGAGAACGACCTCAGCACGTTCAGCTCACACCTGAGGAACCTGAAGACGATCGCGGCGGAAGCTGATGCCGACAGCCTTGTCCTGATCGATGAAATAGGCTCGGGGACCGACCCGGCGGAAGGTGGCGCGATCGCCGCGGCGGTGCTTGAATGGCTCACCGGCCGGGGTTCCTACACCATTGCGACGACGCACCACAGCGCACTGAAGGTGTTCGCGCACGACACCGACGGTGTGGAAAACGGCGCAATGGAATTCGACCAGGCGGCACTGACACCGACCTACCGGTTCAGAAGCGGCATCCCGGGAAGCTCCTATGCGCTTGAGATGGCGCAGCGCATCGGGTTCCCGCCGGAAATCCTCTCGGTCTCCAGGGCGTACCTGGGACATCAGCAGGTCCGGCTCGACGCGCTCATCGCGCAGCTCGAGACGTCGGAGCAGCGGGCGCGGCATCAGGCCGAAGCCATTGCGGCCGAGAAGGCCGAGCTCGATAGGATGGTGAGGGAGTACGAATCCCGCATGGCGTCGCTCTCCGCCGAGGTCAGGGACCTGAAACGGCGCGCTGTGCAGGAGGCCGGGATCATTGTGGAGCGCGCCAACGCGGCCATAGAGCGGAGCGTGCGCGAGATCAGGGAGACTGCCGCCGAACGGGAAACAGTCAAGAGCGCGCGACGGCAAGTGGAAGAAGTCAAGCGCAGCCTCGCCGCTGAGCGCAAGGAGACGGAGGAGGCCGAGGAGCAGGCGGCTCCTGACGCGTTGTCGGTGGGCGGGCTCGTGAGCCTCGGTGGAGGGAGCGACACGGGAGAAGTCATGGCAATCGCACCTGACGGAAAGACGGCCACCGTGGTCTTCGGCACGGTCAAGATGCGTGTTCGCGTGAGTGACCTGCACCCCACGGCGCGGCGTCCCAGGGCGCGGCAATTGTCCCAGGAAACGGATGAGAAGCCCCAGGCCGTCGAAACCGACCTCGACATCCGGGGGATGACGGGAGACGAGGCGCTGCCTCTGGTTGACAAGTTTCTGGACAATGCCCTCCTCGCCGGATTGCACCGGGTGGATATCATACACGGCAAGGGAACCGGAGCGCTGCGCAAGAGGATCGGCGAGTTTCTCGCGCGGCATCCCCGCGTGAAAACGTTCAGGCTTGGCGAGTGGAACGAAGGGGGAACCGGTGCGACGGTGGTTGAGCTGGAGGATGCCGAATGAGCGGCGCGATCCGCAGCCTCCTTGTGGCAAACCGAGGGGAGATCGCGATCCGCATCATGCGGAGTGCGAGGGAGATGGGTATCCGGACCTTGGCGGTCTATTCGGAGGCGGACCGGACCGCAGCCCATGTGCGTGCGGCCGACACGGCCGTCCTTGTCGGTCCGGCTCCCTCGGCGGCGAGCTATCTGAATATGGGGGCGATCCTGGATGCGGCACGCAGGACCGGCGCGGACGCCATTCATCCCGGATACGGTTTTCTTTCGGAGAATAGCGTGTTCGCCCGAAAGGTGCTGGAGGCTGGACTCATCTTCGTTGGGCCCACGCCGGAGGCGATCCAAGCCATGGGAGACAAGACCGGCGCCCGCACCCTGATGCGGGGAGCGGGCATCCCGGTAGTTCCCGGCACCGACGGTCAGGTCAGCGCCAACGACGCTGCCGCCTTCTGCGCGAGCCATGGCTTTCCGGTGCTCCTTAAGGCCTGCGGTGGCGGGGGAGGGAAAGGGATGAGGCTCGTGGGCGGGCCGGGAGACCTCCCGGACGCATTCCGTGCGGCTTCGTCTGAAGCATCGTCTGCATTCGGGGACGCTCGTCTCTATGTCGAGAAGTACGTGGAGCGGCCCCGGCATGTGGAGATTCAGGTCCTCGCCGATCGCTACGGGAATGTCGTGCACCTGGGAGAGCGCGAATGCTCGATCCAGCGCCGCCACCAGAAAGTTGTGGAGGAGTCACCATCGCCCGCGCTGACGGCTGGCCTCCGCCAGGCGATGGCGGAAACGGCGGTGAGGGCGGCCCGTGCATGCTCCTACATGAACGCCGGTACCGTGGAGTTCCTTCTCGATGCGTCGGGGAGATTCTACTTTCTTGAAATGAACACGCGGCTCCAGGTGGAGCATCCCATCACCGAGCTCCGCACCGGACTCGACCTGGTCGCGCTGCAAATCCGGATCGCGCAGGGCGAAGAGCTGCCCTTCACTCAGGAGGGGATTCATTGGCGTGGCCACGCGATCGAGTGCCGTATCTGCGCCGAGGATGTCACCGAAGGTTACACTCCTTCGACGGGCAGAATCGTCCACCGGAGGCCGCCGCAAGGTCCGGGCGTGCGTGAGGACTGCGGAGTCGAACCGGGCGACGAGGTGCCCGTCTGGTATGACCCGCTGTTGTCGAAACTCTGCATCTGGGCTCCATCGCGCGATGAGGCGATCGATCGCATGGCCCGGGCTCTCGATGAGTATGAACTGCTTGGCGTCAGGACGAACATTCCGCTCTTGCGTTTCGTGATGCGGAACTCCGCCTTCCGCTCCGGCAGGTATTCCACCCATTTCCTGGACGAAGAGTTCTCCGCCGGGGCCCTTGATGGAGGGAGTGCCGGGCTTCAGAGGGCCGCCGCCGCCGTGTGCGCCCTCCTTGAGGACCGGAATCATCCTTCAATTCCTGCCACACGGGGCGACTCAACGGGGCCGAGCCGCGGGGGTTGGAAGAAGAGGCGCGACGAATCATACCGTTGAGCCCGGACCGGGCTCCGGCATTGCGGTGCCCGTGGCCGGAACAGGGCGTATGCGAACATACCAGGTGAAGGTCGGAGAGCGCGAATTCACCGTTGCGGTCAGCAATGGGACGGTCATCGAGATCGACGGCGTACCTGTCGAGGCCTTCGCCGTTCATCAAAGCGGAGATCACCGCTTCACAGTGATAAGCAGTGAGGGGACATATCCCGTCGCGGCTGTGAGAAGCGGAGGCGGCTACGACGTTGTCTCCAGGGGCGTGAACTTCCGGATCACGACGAACGGCGAGCGGGAACGGCTGCGAGAGAGGCTGCCTCACCCCGCGCCTGGAGCCGGAATGACGCAGGTCCGGTCACCGATGCCGGCGCTCGTGGCTCGTGTGGAAGTGGGCCCCGGGGAGACGGTTCAGCCGGGACAGATCCTGGTCGTTCTTGAGGCGATGAAAATGGAGAACGACGTCCGCTCACCCGCCGGGGGGACGGTCCAGGACGTCGCGGTGGCAGCGGGTGCGACAGTGGAAAAGGATCAGCTTCTCCTTACGATCATATGAGACTCGGGCAGGGATTGTGAACATGTCCATCAATACGGTCAGGCTTCTGCTCAGGCATGCGATGACGGAACCGGTTCACAGGGCCCGGCGGGTACAACGCCTATTCCCGCTTCTCCTGTTGTGTCTCGTGGCGGCCCCGGTCCTGGCAGGCGGATTCTACCTTCCGCAGCAGTCGGCCAGGGGGACAGGCATGGGTGAATCGGGACTGGCTTCCCTCGGCGAACTGAGCCTGCTTCATCGCAATCCCGCCTCTCTTTCTTTCCTCCGCGGTACGATGCTCTCGCTTGGCACCACCGTCGTCATGCCGGACACCCGTTTCCTCCCGGACGGTCTGCCGGGTGTCAAGATGCAGAGCCAGGTTCTCTTTCCGCCGAACGTGGCGCTGTCTCATACGCTGGGAAACGGACTGGCCTTCGGCGTTTCGGGATCCACACCGTTCTCCATGAAGAACGAGTGGGATGACGGATGGATCGGGTCTCACCAGGCACTCCGGTCGGAAGTGCGCGTGGTGGTACTCTCTCCCGGGGTCGCCTTCCGGCTCGGGAGCGGGGCCTCGCTCGGACTTGCCCTCAATTTTGCTTTTCCGCATTTGCAGATCAGCCGGAGGGTTCCCGCCGCGTTCGCGGGAAGTCCCGATCCGATCGCGTCCTTTGATGGGACCGGAACCACAGGCTACGGGCTGACGCTTGGGCTCCTCCTTCGCCCCACGTCAAACATCACCCTGGGTCTCTCGTATACGAGCAGAATGGTTCTCAAGACGGACGATGCGTCGGTCACCTACTCGGGTCTTCCGGACAGCCTGCTGGCGAGCTATTCGCCGCGCCGCGCGCGGACGTCCATGACCACGCCCGATCTTGTTTCGGCAGGTCTTGGGGGCAGCCTTTTCCCATGGCTCCGGGTTGAGGCTGACGTCTCCTTTGCGTTCTGGTCCACGCTGAAGGAAATAGACATCACCTTCAAGGACGCTTCGCCGGCATTGAGTTCAGGGGGTCTGCAGACCATCCCGTACAACTGGAGGAATTCGTGGTCGCTCTATTCCGGGCTTGAGATCCCGATGGGGGATGTCGACCTCAGGGCGGGCTACGTCTTCGAGCAGAGCCCTGTGCCGGACCAGTATCTCACGCCGCAGATTCCGGATGCCAACCGCCGGGGATTCAGCGCCGGCATCGGCTACTGGGTGAGCGAGGGAGTCCGGCTCGATTTCGCATACCAGTTCCTCCAGTTTGACGACCGGACCGTCTCGCCGGTCGTAGAGACACAGACCCCAGGCCAGATCAGCGGCACGTACACGACAACGTGGACCGTGCTCGGCATCGGCGTAAGTTATTTCTGGAAATGACCATGGACCCGCAAGTGACGATGGAGCTCGCCCTCCAACACGGACTTACCGGCGAAGAATACCAGCGCGTGCTGGAGTATCTCGGGAGGGTTCCGACTTACACCGAGCTGGGGATCTACAGCGTGATGTGGAGCGAGCACTGCAGCTACAAGAACTCCATTTCGCTTCTGAAGACCCTGCCGCGGACGGGGGGAAAACTTCTGGTGGGAGCAGGAGAGGAGAACGCCGGTCTTGTGGACATCGGCGACGGGCTGGCAGTGGCTTTTAAGATCGAGAGTCACAACCATCCGTCGGCCGTGGAACCCTATCAGGGCGCCGCTACGGGGGTCGGCGGGATCATGCGGGATATTTTCACGATGGGCGCCCGCCCGATCGCATCGCTGAACTCGCTCAGGTTCGGGGACCTCAGCTCGGCGAGGACGGTGGCCCTTCTCAAAGGCGTGGTGAAGGGTATCGGCGACTATGGCAACAGCTTCGGAGTGCCGACCGTTGCCGGGGAGGTGTACTTTGATCCCTGCTACCAGGACAACCCGCTTGTGAATGCGATGTCGGTCGGCGTGGTGAAAGTCGGAAGGTGGGCGAGCGCTGTGGCCCGCGGGGCGGGGAACGCCGTCATGATCGTCGGATCGGCAACGGGCCGTGACGGGATTCATGGAGCGACCTTCGCCTCTGAGGAAATCTCCGAGGCATCGGAATCGCGGCGTCCGTCCGTGCAGGTCGGAGACCCCTTCACGGAGAAACTTCTCCTCGAGGCATCGCTCGAGGCGATCAGATCGGGGATGGTGGTCGGCATACAGGACATGGGAGCCGCCGGGATCACCTGCTCGACATGCGAGATGAGCGCCCGGGGGAAGAGCGGCATGCGGATCGACCTCGACAAAGTTCCCGTGAGGGAGAGCGGGATGAGCGCGTACGAAATCCTTCTCTCCGAGTCTCAGGAGCGTATGCTGGTCGTTGTGCTCAAGGGGAGTGAAGCCGGGATCCGGGCGATCTTCGATAAATGGGATCTCCATGCGGAGATCATCGGGGAAGTTATCGAAGGGGACCGGCTCGTCATCAGCCATCATGGGCAGATTGTGGCGGACGTGCCGCCCGATTCCCTTGTTCTCGGAGGGGGCGCGCCGGTGTACGACCGGGAGACACGGGTGCCGGCCTACCTGGAACGGCTGCGCTCGTTTGACATCTCTGCGCTCCCTGTGCCCGCGGATCTGAACGAGGCGGCGCGCGACCTGGTATGCTCTCCCAACATTGCCAGCAAGCACTGGGTGTATGAGCAGTACGACAGCACGATCAGGACGAACAACCTTGCGCTGGCGAAGGCGGACGCCGCCGTGGTGCTGGTGAAGGAGTCGGGCAAAGCCCTTGCAATGAAGACGGACTGCAACGGCCGGTACGTGTACCTGAATCCCCGGCGCGGGGCGATGATTGCGGTGGCCGAGGCCGCGAGGAATGTGGTCTGCACGGGTGCGACACCGCTGGCAATCACCAACTGCCTCAACTTCGGCAACCCCTATAAGAAGGATGTCTACTGGCAGTTCAAGGAGGCTGTGGAGGGAATGGGCGAGGCGTGCCGGCATTTTGACACGCCGGTCACCGGAGGGAACGTGAGTTTCTACAATGAGAGCCCGAATGCCGCGGTCTTCCCGACCCCGGTGATAGGAATGCTGGGCTTGATCGATGACATTTCCACGGTAACCACGGCCGGGTTCAAGGACGAGGGCGATGTGATCGTCATGCTTGGGACCACGCAAGGCCACCTGGGGGGGTCGGAGTTCCTTGCCCGGTGGCACGGGAAGAACGCCGGGGACGCGCCTCCGATTGACCTGCGCGTGGAAAAGGGAGTTCAGGACTGCTGCCTGGAGCTGATTGGGAAGAGGCTTGTCAAGTCCGCTCATGACTGTTCGGAGGGTGGATTGGCCGTGACGCTCATCGAGTGCTGCATCCTGGGGGGACCCGGACACGAGAGGGGTGCCGAGGTCTCGTTGGACCTTGGAGGGCTGCGTCCTGACGCGGTACTCTTCGGAGAGGATCAGTCGAGGATCGTCATCACGGCAGTGCCCGAAGCCGCCGCGGAGGTCACGCGCCTGGCCAGATCCCGGGGTGTGGCTGCGGCTGTTCTCGGCCGCGTCGGGGGAACTCACCTTGTGGTCAAGGGACTTCTCGATCTCGAGGTGCGCGAACTCCGGGATCTGTATGAATCGTCCCTGGAACGACTGGTGGATGCTGCGGTGGTATGAGGCTTTCCAGGTGGGGGTGGGCATGCAGGATGTATCAGCGCGACAGTATCTCCCGCATTTCTTCTCCTGCGCGTCGGTTTACATAATACATATTATATGACAACACGGGGTATTGCGGACGCCGCCCGAGCGCCTCACTAGTGCGGCTATCTGCACATACGTGCCGTCCCTCCTGAGCGCACAGCGAACCGTGGACTCGCCTTCTAACGCACCGGCGTCTGATTGCTTCCGGCTTGGGCACGACGCGCAACCTGCGTCATTATCGGAACGAATCCCTGCCCGGCGGTGTCGTTGAGCACCTCCAACCGCACCATTGCTCCCTCAGGGTACCAGCGCACCTGCTGGTCGAAGGTCTTGCCGGGTGCCGGAATCCGCGCGGAGAGTATGAGTGTGTCTCCCGCGAAGGTCCCGTGGTATTGGGGATGGTCGCCGAAGTTGTTGTACATTGACAGCACGTATTGCCTGACGTGCGGGTCGTAACCGAGAAGTCCAAAGCCCTTATAGACGCCCAGAACGGGATTTGCGCTCCGTTCATCGACAAACAAGAACATCGAATCGAGACCCCACGAGACCTCTGAGGTCCCTCTCCCCACGGATTCCTTCTGTAAAGGGCGGCCAGCGAGGATATGCGCCTCGGTAACGAAACTCCCGACGAGGAACGCGAGACGTTCCCTTGGGTTTTCCGCCGTCGTGCGTGAGGAAGGACTTGCGGGCGACTGCCCTTGCCCCATCGCAATCCCGATTGTGCAGAAAATCAACGCAAGTGGCCACAAAACCTTCATGCTGAGCTCCATTGTTAGTCTGGAAGAAGATCGATAGCCGTGAGGAACTGTGGTGGTTGGTCTGCCCAAACGCGTGAAGTAAGTCGACCGTCCGTCCCTCTCACTGAGAAGAGACCAGCCGGCTCACGGATGACCGCTCCGCATGTTTCCGCGATTCATTTCCATGCCGGCCTCCGCCTGCCTCCTCAGTCTATCGAGCATGAAGAGGAGCGCTCCGAGGAGCACCGTTGAACCAGCCGCCATCATCCATCTGATCGAAATCTCCGGGAACGTCACGATTGGACCTGCCGGGCGAGCCGTCTGAGACTGCACACCCGTTCTGGAAGTTTCCGGGGCCTGCGATTGACCGGCCGCCTGCCCGGCTCCGCCCCTGGCACTGTCAGCACCCGCCAATCCCGGCTGCCGGTCTGATCCTGGCCGTCCGGCGGCGCCATTGCCGGTCACCTGCGTGTCCCCGGACGTAACAGCTCGAGCGGCCTTGGATGTGCCGGCATCATTCGGCCGGGTTGAATTCAAGCCTGCCTGTCCAGCCTGCTGACCTGTCTGTTGGCCTGATTCATGCCGTGGAGGGTCTGCAGAGGCTTTCTGGCTCACCGGAGCTGTGACAGCGAGCAAGGCAGCGACAATCAGTGCGCATTTCAGCTGTGTTCGTATCATGTCGTCAGCGCAAGGACAATTGTGAGGGCCAGATACCCCATAAGCAGGAGCCCCAGAACCGTCATGGCACGCCCTGACCGCTCCTGGCTTGCCGCCCGATCCAGGAACGGAACAGCGAACCAGACTCCCATACCGAACATAACCCCAAGATTGACAATGAGTTCCCCGTTTATTCCGAGGATCGAAGACGGCACCAGCCGCAGGGTCTGGTAGAGCGGCAGGAAATACCATTCGGGGTGGATTCCCAGCGGCGCAGAGGCCAGAGGATCGGCCTTTTCGCCAAGTCCCCATGGAACCAGCGTCGCAACCCACCAGAGGACCACCAGGGCTGCTGTCCAGGTCATGAGATCCCGGTACAGGAACGCGGGAAAGAACCGGATATGCCCGGGCTCCCCTTTGAGCCCCGGTGGGACGCTTGAGCCGTGAAATAACGTCAAAAAAACATGACAACCTATAATGAGAATTGCGGTTAATGGCAAAATAGTCGTGTGAATTGTATACATCCTCATGAGAGTCGCAGCCCCGATATCCTCCCCTCCTTTCAGAATCCCGACGGCAAACGAGCCAAGCACAGGAATCGCGCGCGGCACCTCCGTCCCGATAAGCGTTGCAAAATAGGCCCGCGTGTCCCACGGTAAAAGGTATCCCGTGAATGCGAATCCGAGAACGAGGAGCATGAGAATTACGCCGGTGATCCAGACTACCTCTCGGGGCTTCCTGTAGGCTTTCAGGAGGAAGACGCTGAACATATGCAGGAAAAGGGTGGCTATCATGAAATTGGCCGACCAGCTGTGAATCGACCTTATGAGCCAGCCGTGTGGGACCGTGTTCACGATCGTCCGGACGCTCTCGTGGGCTTCTGACGGGTTCGGCGAGTAGTAGAATGTGAGGAGAACACCCGTAACGACCTGCACGAGAAAGAAGAAGCCCGTGAGGCCCCCGAGGAGGTACCAGACCGTGTGGCGGTGCAGCGGCACCTGCTTTCTCCTCAGGAACTCCAGGACCTCCGTCGACGGAATGCGCTCTGCCAGCCAGGAGGTCTTCACTCCGCGAACCTCAGACTTTGAGGACGAAGACATCATTTCCGTCAACCTCCACTTTGAAGCGATCGAGCGGTCTCGGAGCAGGTCCCGCAATATTTACACCGTTCGCGTCAAACCTGCTCCCATGGCAGTTACACTCAAAGTGCGGCGCAGGCGCGTCACCCTTGTATTGGACGATGCAGCCGAGGTGTGTGCAGCGGGCTGAAAAAGCCTTGAGCTGACCTCCGGAAGTCTTTACCAGCATGACCGGTTTGTTGTCCAGCTTGAGAACTTTCGAGGAATTCGGAACAAGTTGGTCCCACCGGAGGGCGAATGTCTTCGCGGACGGTCCCGCGGTCGAAGCCGCCGCGGGAGAGAGATAGTCCAGGATACCCTTCAGGACGGGCAGGGAGACAAGGCCGACCCACGTTGCGGCCAGGGTACCCAGAAAACTCCTGCGTGTCATCGGAGACTGCGCTGGCATGAGCAGGCCTGGAATATGATCAGAGAGTCATAGAACACACTCTAATAACCAACCTGGACGCTCAAATGTTGCGGAAGGATGCCGATGTCGACCCTGTTTACGCCGCGACCGGCAATTTCGCCGTCCGCATGGACGAAAAACGGGGTTAGGCTCTCGAGGCTGATTTCGCGTGTTCGGGCAAACGTGACACAGGGATGACCCGCATGTCTCCCTTTCATTACGCGTGGCATGAGGCGAAGAATCGTGAAGATCGAAACGTGGCCGATGAGACAGACGTCAAGCTCACCGTCGGAGGGATCGGCTTCAGGGGTCAAATAGAAGCCCCCGCCGGCACATCGCCCGTTGCCCACTGCAATCAGAAGCTGCCGGGATTCCCTTGAAACCCCGTTACAGTTGACCTTGAAGAGAGGGGACTTGTAGCGGCCGAGCGTCTGGAGTACCGCCGCCACGTAGACCAGAGTGCCGGTGAGGTATGGGATTTCCCCTTTCCGAACGGCGACCTCGGCATCGAAACCTATCCCCACGCCGTTGAGGAACAACCGAGACGACGCCGGAACGCCTGGCTCCTTCTCGTTGGAGGAATGGACGCTGCAGGTAACGGAGCCTGCGTCAACCTTCAATGGGCGGCCGTAGACGGCCGTATGAAGGGCATCCATAGGCGACGGAGGAATCGGAAGCGACTTGATCAGGTCGTTCCCCGAGCCGGCGGGCACGATTCCGAGTGAGACTCCGGGCCTGAGACCATTCAAGACCTCGTTGACGGTGCCGTCCCCCCCGACGGAGATCACCACATCGGATTGCGATGCGGCGGCAAGCTTCGTTGCGTCCCCGGGTCCCTTCGTGAGCTCAACGGTGTATTGAACCCCCCATGCCCGGAGGGCCCGCTCAATTCCTTCGAGGAGCTTGCGAGGTCTTCCGCCACCGGCGTTCGAATTGACAACGAGAGTGTAGGTCTTCACGTGAGGGTTTGAAGTGACTCGAGGCTATGCGAGAGAGGATCATATAACGCATTGCCGGAAAAGAGCATATGCGCAGAGCCCTCCAATACAACATCGGTCACACGGTCGTCCTTTTTCTCGAACCGGACCAGGAGCGATTCGCCACTTCGGACCCGGACGGTGACCGGGGCCACACAGTGTCCGAGAAGGGAGCTGACCACCGCTGCAGCCACGGAACCGGTCCCGCAGGCAAGGGTTTCCAATTCGACCCCCCGCTCGTACGTCCGGACAGCTATCTCGGAGGGTCCTTCCCGGCGGACAAAATTCACGTTCGCTCCTTCGGGAGCCAGCTCCGGCCGGAAACGCAGTGTCTTCCCCAGGCCGAGAACATCTACCTGCTCGAGGTCCGCAGTAAAGAGGACCAGGTGAGGGGATCCGGTGTCCAGGAAGGCGGCCTCGACCTCTCCCCTGTCCAGGGGGAAGCGCAGACCGGTTCTGAACCCTGAGGGATCTTTCATGCGAAGCCGGACTGTGCTACCTGCGATCTCGGCGCTGTAGACGGTGTCGAGGGCGTCAAATCGCATCGACGGTCCGGCATAGCCTGCTCTGAAGGCAAACATCGCGATGCACCGCCCCCCGTTTCCGCACATCCCGCCGTAGCTGCCGTCTGCATTGTAGTATTTCATGGCGAAGTCAGCCCGGTGGGATTTCTCCATGATAAGAAGACCATCGGCCCCAACGCCGAACGGACGTGAACAGAGCGCGACCGCAAGCTCGGCACCGCCAATCGCCACGGACCCATCCATGTTATCGATCAGGACGAAGTCATTCCCTGCGCCGGAGCACTTTATGAATCTGATGGGAATTGCCATGAAGTCAGAGAGTTAACGTCCCTCGGGTGCGCGTCCAGTTCGTGCCCCTTTGGTGCTTTTCAGATGGGGGGCTGTCACGGGCCGACAGAAAAAGAACGCGCTCCTTGTGGCCGAGGAGCGCTGGTTGTGGAGATGGCGGGAGTCGAACCCGCGTCCGAAGAGAAGACCATCAGGATGTACTACGCACATAGTCGTTCTTTCACACCTCGCCGCCGGACAACCGAACGACAGGTCGAGCCGGAAGCAACCCCACCTGGCCCCGGCTTCCGCCAGGATTCGCCCGATGCCGGCAGGGGCATCATCAGGCTATCCTCCCTGAAGTCGACGCCTTTTCGGGACCCGGAAGGAGGGGTCCCTGAAGACGGGTCACTTAATTACTTAAGCGGCCAGTGCGTAGTTGTAGTTGGCACTTCTGGTTTTCCGCTTTATTTACGTGCAACGCGGAGAGCACGGTGCGCAATCCCGACCATCATCATCCCCGTCGAGACCACATCATCCCCATTCACATGAAAATTTACGCCCTCCGGCGATGAAAGTCAAGTCGCCTTTTGACTCCCCTGGGGATTCCGGAAAAGGGTCCCATTCAAGGGCATTTGGCCAGAAAGGGAGATGAGCGAATCGGACTTCCCAATGGCATTTCCTGACTCACCTGCTGCGATTCTCAAAGATGCCACACCCCCACCTCATCTGGGAAGTTTGCGCCTTGTCATCCAGGGCCATTCTCTCATCTGCGGCTTGGGGATTCAGTGTCGTGGTGGCCAGCTCGTTGGAGGTGATCACTGAATTCATTGAACCTGCAAGCCAGAACCGCTGCGGGAACAGTATCCTGTGCTGGAACTGCGTCCTGTCCGGTCATTGGACTCTGTCGGGGCGGATCTCGTAGGTTTTGAGGAGAAAGTCTCTCAGGTACTCAAAGGCCTCCTGGGGATCGTCCAGGAACTTGAACAGGGAAAGGTCCTTCTTCGAGACCAAGCCATGGTCCACGATGGCGCGGAAATCGATCACCTTGTTCCAATACTCCGATCCGTAGATGACGATGGCCATTTTCTTCTTGACCTTCGCAGTCTGAAGGAGCGTGACCACCTCCATCAGCTCGTCGAGGGTCCCGAACCCTCCCGGCATGATCACGAGGGCCTTCGCCAGATAGACGAACCAGAGCTTGCGCATGAAGAAGTAATGAAACTCGAAATTCAGCCCGGGCGTGATGAAGGGATTCGCGGACTGCTCGAAGGGCAGGCTGATGTTGAGTCCGATGCTTTTCCCACGGCCCAGGTAGGCCCCCTTGTTGGCGGCCTCCATGATGCCTGGTCCACCCCCCGAACAGATCACGAACCGGTTCGGTTCGGAGAGCTTTTTCGACCATGCGGTGATGAGCCGGGAGAGCTCGACGGTGTCTTCGTAGTACCGCGACATCTCCACCTGCATCTGGGCAGAGCGGAGCAGATGCATCTTGTTTAGGGTGAGCCGGCGCTCATCCTTCAGGAGCGACCGCACATTCCTCAGCTCGGCCTCGGTCACCGAGAGGGGCCGGATCCTGGCGGAGCCGAAGAAGACGATCGTATCCTTGACCCTCTCCAGCCGGAACCGTCGCTGAGGTTCAAGGAACTCAGCGAGCATCCGGATGACTCTCGCGTCGGGGCTGTTGAGGAATTCTTGGTCCTGGTAGGCTTTTGGCGCCTTGGGGATGTTGGGCTTCTTCATGGACTATCCGGCTATGAGCTGGGAGGAATTTTGACAGGGAACGGTTCGACTGTTGCGGTTGCGGTCAGGCCCTGAAGAGTCACCGTTTCGCCGTGTTGGGCCCTGTCGCTCCGCACCACGGCAAGCCCGAACCAACAACCATCCAGTCCGGCGGACGACCAGCTTGTGACCCGCCCTGCTTCTTCCCCCGCCGCGTTGATCACAGGGGTTCCGGGAACGACAGCCGGAGTGCGGGAGGAGAGTCCGACGAGAGATCGGCGCGCTTTCTGGTAGGTGTCGATGCGGGCAATGACCTCCTGGCCGATGTAGCATCCTTTGGTATAGCTGATCGCCGCTTGGAGTCCCACATCGTACGGATTGAAATCGAGGCTCAGCTCCCCCGGGCGGCCGGGGACACCGTACATGATCCTGAAGATCTCCCGGGCATGGATCCCGATCGGGGCCACTCCGGCTGCGGTGAAGTGCGACCAGAGCCGTTCACCGCCGGCGGCGGGGACCACCAGGTGGATCTCCGCAGCGGCCCCAGGGATCACATCGGCTGCAGGGAACCCCTCGTCGAGGGATGACCTTTCCCGCACCGCCGCCAGCGTTCGAAGTGCACCCGGGCCAACGAGCGAGACCATGCAGGTCTCGCCTGTGACGATCTTCAGCTCGACGTCTTCGGTGATCGTATACTTCTCAATCCAGCCGAGGAGAAGATCCTCCGCTCCGATGGAGGTCAGCAACAGGCAATCGTCGTTGCGCCGGAGAACTCGTATCGCATCCACGATCCGACCCTTCTCCGTCGTAAGGACCGTCGCCGCCGATTCGCCGTGCTTCAGGGAGAGCAGATCGTTGGTGGAAAGGCGGTGCAGCAGATCCAGCCCGTCCCGCCCGCTCAGCCGTATCCGTCCCCACGCAGAGGCATCGAAGATCGCGGTTCCCGACACCGCTGTCCGCACTTCCTCCCCAATGGAACGCATGGCGGCAGGCATCTCCCAGCCCTGGAATTCCGTCATCGCGGCTTTACGGCCCAAAAGCTCCTGGAGGGGGGATTTCCGGGTACTCATGTCTCTCATGCGTCGTGAGACTTGGATCACAGACTTTCAGGGCGCGATGTTGTTACTTGGGTCATCAGCCTCGCAGCTGTTTCCCGATCCACCCAACCCAACAGACATGCACAATACCACCTATGAGGATGCCGTGCTCATTGCGCGGATCCTCGGCATGAATTCCGACATGGTCTGGAGCGTCATCCAGGGAATGTCGTATCACTACTACGCCGAGTTGAAGATCGCCGTTCTCAACTCCCCGCCCCGCGGGCTGGCCTACGTCCTCCGGTTCGACGCCTGATCTGCGCCGGCTGCGTCGCAGCGGTCAGACGTGGCTGAGGACGATCTGGACGCCGATGCCCAGCAGGATCAGGCCACCGACGATCTCCATCCGCTCGCCGAAGCGGGCTCCGAGTCTGGCGCCCATCCGAATGCCCAGGAGCGAGAGAGTCCCCGTCACGGCGCCGATTGCCACGCTCTGCCACAGGATCAGCTCGCCGAGGAACGCCAGGCTGACGCCGACGGCCAGCGCATCGATGCTTGTCGCCACAGAGAGCGCGATCAGCGGCACGCCCCGGGATGGGTCCGCGGCCGGCTTCGTCCCCCCTCCTCTCCCAAATCCGTCATGCACCATGTGCAACCCAACCATCCACAGGAGTGCGAAGGCGACCCAGTGATCCACGGCTTCCAGAAGAGGCCGGAGCGACACCGCGAGCGTCCACCCGGCCACGGGCATCAGGAATTGAAAGAGCCCGAAGTGAAAAGAGATCCGGAAGGCGGCCCGCACTCCCGGCACCCTCCCCGAAGCTCCCGCCCCCAGAGCCACCGCGAACGCATCCATCGAAAGACCCAGCGCGACCAGGAACAGCTGCACCCACGGCATGCTTCAGGAATTCCTTCCGGGACACACGTGAACTATGCAGAGAGCGCCCCCACCGGCCGCAGCGCCCGCTCGATCAAGGTTGCGCCTCCGAACCCTTGGCGCTCGAACGGAGCGACCGTACCGCCCCGGGAATATCTCCGGACCCGAACACATAGCTTCCGGACACAAGCACGTCGGCTCCCGCTTCCACCACCACCCCCGCAGTTTCGTGATCGATGCCGCCGTCGACTTCCAGGTGAGTGAACGGATTGCTGTCGCGGATCAGCGAGGCGGCCTGGCGGACCTTCCGCACGGCAGAGGGAATGAAGGACTGCGCGCCGAAGCCGGGATTGACCGACATGACCAGGACCAGATCGACATCGGAGATGATGTCGGCGAGAAGCGAGACCGGAGTCGCAGGATTGATGCACACCCCCGCCTTGGCGCCCAGCCGGTGAATGTGCTGGATCGTGCCGTGAAGGTGCGGGCACGCCTCATAGTGTACGGTGAGCGTGTCTGCCCCGGCCTGGACGAACGATTCAAGGTAGCGGTCGGGCTCCTCGATCATCAGATGCACGTCGAGCGTGAGCTTCGTGCATCTTCTGATGGCCTTGACGAGCGGCGGACCGAAGGTGATGTTCTGCACGAAGTGGCCGTCCATCACGTCGAGGTGAAGCCAGTCGGCCCCTCCTTCCTCAACGAGCGCAATCTGTTTCTGGAGTGACGCAAAGTCCGCCGAGAGCAGTGAAGGTGCGATCAGGACCATGAGATCCTCACATCATTTGGGTGACTGGAACTCTTCCGAAGGCCGTCCAGATTGCACGACGAAAAGGTCCACTGCCTGACCGCGCGGGACCCTGGCGCCCGGCCGCGGGAACTGGTCGACCACGGTGTTGGGAAGGAGGTCGAAGTTCGGCTGCAGCGTGATATTGCCGATACGAAGCCCCGCTCCCATGAGCACGCGCTCGGCCTCCGTGGTGGACTTGCCCACCACATGGGGAACGGCGATCTGCAATGTATCCGGACCGCTGCTGACAGTGATCGCCACTTCGGTCCCCTTCTGCACCCGGGAGGCCGGGGTGATGTTCTGGTCGACGATCGTGTTTTCGGGATATGTAGCGGAGGGAACAGACGATGAAGGCCCGAGACGGAGGCCGTTCCGCTCCAGCGCGAATCGCGCATCGCGCACGGTCCGTCCGCGCAGAGCCGGGACATCCACTTCGATCTCACCGCCGCTGATAGTCAGGTAGACCCTGCGGCCCTTCTTCACGACTGTCCCTGGAGAGGGGTTCTGGTTTGTGACGGTGCCCGCCGGCCAGGCCGGGTCAGGCCGGGTCTCGGCCTGGACGGCCTGGAGCCCCTCCTCATCGAGCACAGACCGGGCCGAATCGAGGGGTCTCCCGACGATGTCCGGGACCGCAAGGGTGCTCCCGTGGTGCACATACAGCGGGAGGACCACACTGTTGAAAAGGAAGAAACCTGCAAGAATGGTGCCGACGGGGAGCGCCACCTTCCGGCCTGGAAATGGCGCTTGAAGCGCTGCTTTGAGTCTCAGGAGAGCCTGATTCATCAATAAATACCTTCGATCATCGACGAATATACTCAATTGCCTCCTGACCCACAACTGGCCGCGCGTGCAGACCTTTGATCGTACCGAACTTTTCCCAATCCCATTCCGTTTAAGATATACGTTGCCGCGAACAATTGACCTTCGCATTGCATTCACTCTGGAATCCGCTCGTGTTCCGTCTCATCATACTTGCCCTCGTCCTTGGACTTCAGTGGCTTCTCTTCAGCCGGGCGTACCGCTGGGCGCGCACATCGTTTCCGTCACGGCGCTGGATTGCCGGAGCAACGATCGGCGTCTTCGCGATCTTCAACCTGGCCTTCCTTGCCGTTCTTTTCGTGAGGCCGCGCGCGGTGGATTTCCCGGCATGGTTCCGGAATACCGGCATGTATCCGTTCTATCTTTGGTTCGCAGCGACGTTTCTCCTTGGAGTCTTTGTCCTGGCCGTAGGCATCGTCAAGCTTCCATTTCTCGCGGCGCTCTGGGCGGCAGGACGGTCCCGTCGCGCTCGCACGGCGCTCGAGCACCTGCGTGAACGCGAGGACTTCCAGCGGTTCAATGCGGGCCGCCGGCTCTTCCTCAGGCGCGGAATGCAGGGGTTGACCGTCGCCGCGTTTGCGGGAAGCGCCTACGGCATGTTCGTCGAACGCGAAGTGCACGACCTGACGGAAGCGGAGTATGAGATCGAGGGACTTGATCCTGCGTTCGACGGCTTCGTCATCGGACTGGTCACGGACGTGCATTCCAGCATCTTCATGAGCCGGAAGGACATGGACGGATACGTCGCGGCCCTGAACCTCATGAAGCCGGACATCGTTGTGGTGGGGGGCGATTTCGTGAACAGCCTTACGGATGAGGTCTACCCCTTCGCCGAGAGCTTCAGCAATCTCAAGACCAGAGAGGGCTCGTTCGGCGTGATGGGCAACCACGATTTTTACGCCTCGGAGCCGGAACGCGTGGCCCGTGAAGTGAACGATTGCGGCGTCCGGCTGCTCCGTGATGAACGGACGACCCTGAAGCGGGGGTCCGCCGAGCTGCACCTGGTGGGAATTGACGATGTCGGGTCGCCGGCTCGGGCCCGGGATCGCATGGTGCATGCCATGGGCTCCTCGCCTCTTCGCGGCCCGAAAATCCTGCTCTGTCACCGTCCCTACTTCCTTCCCCAGGCGGCAGAGACCCGCTTCGATCTCATGTTGAGCGGGCATACGCACGGAGGACAGCTGGTCCTCGCTTCTCTGGGAAAAACCGTCATCACGCCCGCCGCGCTCTTTTCCCCGTATGTCTCGGGCGAATACCGCGAGGGGAACACCGTGATGTACGTGTCGCGCGGCATCGGCACGGTGGCCATCCCCGTGCGCCTGAACTGTCCGCCTGAAATCACTCGCATCGTTCTTCGTTCTCCCCGGTCCCGCCGGACGTCAACACCGGCCGACCCCGCTCGGCGGGACCCGCCCCGCCCGTCGTGAGCAAAAAGGCGCCTCGCACGGCGGAATGCCTCCTGCGAACGCGGGGGACCGCCACATTTGGCTCGTCTCGTCCCGTCCAGCCGGCTGTAGACTCAGCCCACTGCAAACGTCGGGTACCGCTCCGCCCGCTGTGAACTCAGCCGGGCTCGGACCGCGAGTCACACCTCCTTGCCGAAGGCAGTAAACGCAGGCACGGGCGCTCCGCGGCGTTGCATTTCCGTGCATCCGTTTCTATATTGGCGCATCGTTTCGCTCTTCGAGTCATCACCTCAGGTGCCCCGGATGTCCATACCCACCATTCACGATTCGCCGCGTAACACCGGTTGGATTGAGGTGATTGCCGGCTGCATGTTCAGCGGAAAGACCGAGGAGCTGATCCGGCGGATCCGCCGCGCCGAAATTGCGCGACAGCGCGTGGCGATTTTCAAACCCCGCATCGACAACCGGTTCAGCTCAGACCATATTGTGTCGCACAGCGAAGCCAGGCTTCTTTCCACCGTCGTGGACAAATCCTCCGACATCCTCTCCCGCTCCTCGGAAGCCCAGGTCATCGGAGTCGATGAAGGGCAGTTCTTCGATCCCGGCATTGTGGATGTGGCGGAACAGCTTGCCAACGAGGGGAAAAGGGTCATCATCGCGGGTCTGGACCAGGACTACCGGGGAAAGCCGTTCGAGCCGATGCCGCAGCTCCTCGCCGTCGCGGAGTACATCACGAAGACGCTCGCCATCTGCATGGTATGCGGCAACCCGGCTGACAGGACGCAAAGGACCACCGATGCACAGGAAAGGGTCCTGGTAGGAGCAAAAGACGCCTACGAAGCCCGGTGCCGGAGGTGCTTCGTTCCGCCCAAAGACTGAGGTCCTCTTCCCAGGGTCAGTGCGCCGGAAGGGTTTCCTTTACGAGAGAAGGTACGAATGCCGGAACGTGTCCTCTCGCTGGACGAGCGTGTCAGTGCCGCCAATGAGTACCTCCGGCGGCGCCTTCCCTGTCTCCCTTCGGCTGGGCTCATCCTGGGGTCGGGACTCGGCGATTTTGCAGACACACTTCCCGGCCGGCATGAGATTCCCGCCTCCGACATCCCCTATTATCCGGCGGTAACGGTTGAGAGCCACAGGGGCCGCCTCGTCGTCGCAGAAACGGCCCGGCACAGATCTACAACTCCCGCTGCATCCCTTCTCAAGGACAACGGCTCCGGAGTTACGGTGGCCGCATTTCAGGGGCGCCTGCACTTTTACGAGTCGAACGACGCCGCCACTGTCCTGTTCCCCATACTCGTGGCTCAAAGACTGGGGATCCGCACGCTCATCGTAACCAATGCCGCCGGAGGGATCAACCGCCAGTTTTCCCCGGGCGATCTCATGGTGATCACCGATCATATCAATATGACAGGCGTCCGGACTTCCAAATTCCTCTCCGGGATGGGGCAGGTCCGTCGTCCATTGTACGACCGGCAGCTCTCCGAACTGGCCTCCGACCTCGCTCGTTCGCTGGCGATCCCCATCCGATCCGGGGTATATGCCGGGCTGAAGGGTCCCTCATACGAAACGGCAGCAGAGGTGGACATGCTGCACCGGCTGGGGGCAGATGCGGTTGGCATGTCTACCGTTCTGGAGGTTCACCTGGCCGCCGCCCTGGGGATGAGAGTTCTCGGGATCTCCTGCATTACAAACAAGGCTACCGGATTCGGAGCCCAGCGGCTTGACCACGCGGAGGTCACGGAGGTGGCGGCACGAGTCAGGACACGATTCACTCAACTTCTCACCGGCATCCTTGATTCACTCCCCGGCTAGATTCTCCCGGGGCGTCTCAAGCCGGCTCTCGAGCCCGGCATCCTGGATGGCTCAGTCTCACGTCAACCCGCGACATGTTCCTCCTGTCACCTGTCATCCCGCCACCCTGAGGTCGCGCGCCGTTGGTTCCGGAGCAGCATCCTGGATCCCCCCCTTTTCGTCATGCACCATCCAGGCTGAACCTGCAATGACCATTGCACTGCTCAGGACCATGATGACCGCGGAAACGACAGGATGAAGAAGACCTGCGAGGGCAAACCCAATTCCCCCTCCATTGAAGGCGAAGGCCCATGCAACGTTCAGGCGTATCGTCCTCCGGACCCTGCCCGAATGACTCACGAGCCAGGGGAGTCGCGGCATACTCCCGGCACACATGACGACATCGGCGGTGCTGCGCGCCAGATCCGCGGCTTCCGCAACTGCCATCCCAACCGTGGCTGCACCCATGCAGGCAGCATCATTCACTCCGTCGCCCACCACGAGCACGCGTGACCCGCAGGCCATTGCCCCGCGCACTGCCTCGAGTTTCTGCTCCGGTGTCATGCCGCCTCGTACTTCGGCTATCCCCACTGCCTTCCCGAGCGCAGCCACACTCTCCGTGCGATCCCCGGACAGGATGGCAAGCTGCAGGCCCATAGCTTTGAGTTGCGCGACCATGGTTGCTGCCTCCGGAAGGAGAGCATCCTCAAACCGGATTGTGGCAAGAATCTTGTTTTCGTGTCGGAGCCAAGTATAAGCGGCGTAGCTGGTTGGTGACGGAGTCCCGTGTCCGTAATAGCGGTAAGTCTCATCCCTGACCTGACCCAGGCTCAAGGCCACGAAACCTTTTCCCGGAATCAGCACCTCACCATAGATTCCCGATCCTGGAATCTCCTTGACAAATCTGGTCTTATAAGGTTCAGTGCCGCGTGACCTGGCCATTGTCGACAGGCTTCTTGAAAGGGGATGGATCGAGTTGCCGGCCAGAGAAGCAGCGGCAAGAAGGGTCTCCTCCATTCCCCCGATTGGAGAGTCTGCATCACTGTACGGAAGACATTCCGCCACAGCCGGATGGCCCAGGGTAAGCGTGCCGGTTTTGTCGAACATGACCGTGGTGACCGTGCAAAGGCTTTCCAGGGAAGAAAATGAGCGGAAGAGGAATCCTCTCCGGGCGGCCGCCGCATAGCCGGCCGAGGCCGCCAGATTTGCCCCGATTCCAACCGAACAGGGACAAGAGATCAGAAGGACTGCCAGGAAACGAAACAGGCCGGCGGCGAACCCCTCCATGAAGCCCACTCCGACTCCGGCACCGATGGAGAGCGCCAGGACGACCGGCGTGAACCAGCGGGCCACATGATCGGCGCACCTGAGGGCGGGCGAGCGGGATTCGAGGGCAGCTTGGGCGAGGCGTTCCATCCGGGCGAGATACATTTCAGGAGGGGAATTCAGAGCCCTCACAAGCATAGCTCCGTCATAGTTCACCGATCCGCCCAGCACGTCAGCCCCGATTTCCTTCTCGACGGCTGCCGGCTCACCCGTCAGCTGAGCCTCACTCACTGAACTCCTCCCATCCTCGACGAAACCGTCGACGGGAATCAGTTCACCCGGGCGGACGCGCACGAGATCGCCCTCCCTGATCTCCCTCGCAGGAATGGTCTCCTCTCTCCCCTGCCGCACGACCCGGGCACGATCGATGCGGCTTCCTGTGTGGGTCTTGAGATGCTCCGCCGTCTTCCTTCGGGCATTCGCCTCGAGGTACCTGCCAGAGGTCACCAGAACCAGGATCGCGCATGCCGAGTCGAAGTATCCTGGCTCCGGTCTTCCTTCTGCCACTGAGAGAACGGAGTGCGCGAAAGCGGCAAGCACACCCGATGCGATAAGAGTGTCGATGCCGGGTTGAAGCCGCAGGATCTCCCTGATCGTATTGCGAAGAAAGGGAAGGCCCAGGAGGACGGCAACGGGGAGGGAAAGCACGAGTGCCAGCCGCTGAAGGGTCAGCACGGAGTCACGGTCAAGCGGAAAGAGAAATGCGCCGCCGTACGCCGCCCAGTTCAACACCATGACATTCATGGCAAAGAATGCGGCGATTCCAATTCTGATGAGGAGCAGGTTGGTCGAGCCGGCGGGGTGCCTCTCACCAGTGACCTGGTGCACGAGCCAGCACCCATAGCAGCAGAAGGACACCTTTCGGGACCCCATGCGGTCCGCGGTCGGCGGCACGGACCGGGCGAGAGGCAGTCCGCAATGCGCGCACACGGACCTGGAGATGGTCGAGGGCATCTGGCGCTTCCACGTATCTTCTTACATCATGCGAATGCAGACGGCGGAGATATCATCGCCGAATCCCCCCTTCCTGCCCGTGAAGCGCTCGAGAGCGCTGAGGACGGAAGACAGAATATCCTGAGGAGAGCCCTCGGCCGTCGAGAAGATTCCCTTCAAACGGTCTTCACCGAATTCCTCCCCCTCCTCGTTCGACGCTTCGAGGATTCCATCGGTATAGAAAAGGAACAGATCTCCGGGGCCGCACGCAACCCGCGCTGCAGCGTCAAATGCTGTATCCCTGCGCATTGCCAGTGCCGGGTTCCTGCTGCGGATCGCCCTCACATCCCGGGATGCGCGGTCCCTGTGGAGGACAGGTGGATGGCCAGCCGTGGCGATATCCACTGATCGGCCGGTGGAATCGATGCATGCACAGGCGAACGTCACAAACGTCTTGTCATCCGAGAGCTCGTACAGGGTCCGGTTCAGACTGGCAAGAACGGCAACGGGGGCCGCATCGTGCTCAAGCTGGGTGTGGAAGGCGCTCTTGGTCATGGCCGAGAGGATGCCGGCCCCGACTCCATGGCCGGTGACATCGGCGATTGCCACAACGACACGTCCGTCAGGGAGGAGCAGGAAATCGTGATAGTCACCCGCCACCTCGCTCGTGGGAACGGTCATTCCCGAGATGGTACAGGAGGCCGCGCTGAGCGATTCTGCGGGAATGAGGGACCGTTGGATGTCCTGCGCAATCAGCACTTCCGTTTCCAGCCGGGCCCTCCTGCCGACTTCGCCCCGGATCACCACCACGACCGTGGTGTATCCGAGGACCAGGAGGATCAGTGCCAGGCCGCCGACGATGCCGCGCTGGATGTAGACCGCCTGCAGGTCCGAGGGGGTCAGCTGGGGATGGAGAAGCGAGTGATCATCGGCATCACGCAGCGGTCCTTCGAGGCGGACGCTGAACTGACCGTCGGTCACGACGAAGCTCAACCCGCCGCCGTTCACAAACATGACGCCGGTCCAAAATGCCACGATGAGCACGGTCACCCACCATCTCCTCCCCGCAGTCAGCACGATGCTCGCCGCCAGACCGCCGGCGGCAACGGTCTGCATGGCCACGAACGTCCAGGGAAAAACCCGGATGGCAGACTGCATCAGGATGGAGAGGAGCCCGAGCACGCCGAACAACAGGAACGCCGCCAGGGCAAAGAGCCGGAGCGTGGGAGGCTTCATCTGCCTCCAGATGTCCAAGGTCTCATTCATCCTTCGGGGCATGCGGACTCCTCAAGGATCTCCCCGGAAGGGCGCCGATCCGTTCCTTCCGACCGAAGAAGCGAGTGCGCCCTCTATGGATAGCCCATCCGCGACTGTAGGCTAACGGAGGCCAATCCAATATCGCAAAAATCCGGCTCAGATAATCAGCCGGGTGAGGTTTGCGGCCGGGTCCGTCCGGCTGAAGCCGGAGGCGGCGGGGGGGAGAGGGGAGTACTTTGATGAAGCAGACTATTCACGGCTGCCGGAGAGGTCAGGCAACCCCGCTTTCCTCCGGGGCCAGAGCGGGAGAGGCGCAGCGAAGAGGAGCCTCCGCCGTTCACAGCGCTCCCGGGGACACCTGATAGAGCATGAGGTAGATCACCACCCCGGTAACCGATACGTATAGCCATACCGGAAGCGTCCACCGGGCAATCCGCCTGTGCCGGTCGAACCTGCGCGCAAGTCCCCGGCTGAGCGTGATCACCGCAAGCGGCGGCACGGCAACCGCGAGCACTGTGTGGCTGACAAGGATGCCAAAGTACACAGTCCGGATGAAACCTGTCCCTCCGAACCGGACTGACCCCACCTGTGAGTGGTAGATCAGATATGACGTGAGGAAGAGCGCGGATGAAACGAGGGCCGAGATCATGAAGGCCCTGTGCTGCGCGATCCGTTTGTGGCGGATCAGGTAAAACCCGGTCAGTAGTAGAACGGCTGACGTCCCGTTTAGTGCAGCATTGAGCAGGGGGAGATCGTGGATTGTCACGGACTTGTCTCCTGGGAAGGACTCGTGCAGGTTGTGGCAGATGCGTTGTGGCGCCTTGCCGGTTACCGGTACGGGATCAGACGGTCGAAAACCATCACACACATCAGGGCCGGCAGGTAGACGAGAGAGGCCGCGAACAGGCGGCGCGCGGCCATGTTTGAGCGGGATCGCTGGAGTTGGGAGCCGGCGGCCAGGAAGCCCCCGCCAAGCAGGACTGCCCCGGTGAGGTACACGATCCCGAACATACCACTCAACCAGGGGATGATCGTCATCATGACAAGTGCCATGGAATGAACGAGAATATGCCGGCAGGTTTGCGTCCCCTGTAGGTCGATGACGGACAGGAGGCGGTATCCTGCGCGGGAATAGTCCCGGCGGTACATCCATGCAAGGGAGAGGAAGTGCGGCATCTGCCAGAAAAACAAAATGCCGAAAAGGAGAAGCGCATCCCCGTCTATCGTGTTGCGCGCAGCCGCCCACCCCATCAGGGGAGGGATTGCGCCCGGGACGGCGCCGACAAGCGTCGCGTGCGGGGTGATGCGCTTCAGGGGCGTATACAGGAAGAGGTAAGAGACGAGCGTTGCCGCGGCCAGGAACGACGTCAACGGATTGACGAAGAGCGCCAGCTCCGCTATCCCCGCAAGGGCGATGCCGCACCCAAAAAACAGCGCTTCGAAGGGAGCCAGCCGTCCGGAGGGAAGCGGCCGCTGCTCCGTCCGCTTCATCAAACGGTCGTATCGCCGTTCTATGAACTGGTTAAGGGCCCCGGCCCCCCCTCCCACCAGGGCTGTGCCCGCCAGAGTGTGCAGGAGCAGCTGGGCCGACAGCGGTTTCGCGGCTCCGCCTGATGCGAGGAGGAAGCCGGCCAGTGCCGTGAGCACAGAAAGGAACGTCAGCTCAGGTTTCGCGAGGCTGACATAGTCCCACAGACGCCCCCGGTCGATAGTGATGGCGCCCTGCGTATTGACGCTTGGTTTCATGAACGTGAGAGTTGTGCCAAAGTCGATACCTCCGGCTCAGTCTGGCTAAGAGTGAACAGACGGAATGTCCGGAGGGTGATACATGCGCTTGTTGCCAGGAGCAGCGAGCCAACGGCGACGTGTACGGTAGCGATTTCGACTCCCTTGCCGGTCCAGACGGTCAGGGCGCCGAAGAGGATCTGCATCACCAGAAGAAGGCCGAGCACGATCGCCGGCTCCCGGAGCCGCTTCTCGTCCTGGTATGCCTTCAGCACGTGGAGAACGAACGAAAGCACCACAATTGCAGTGAGAAGGGCGCCAAGCCTGTGCGCGAAATTGATCCAAACCTGAGACAGCTCAACCGGCGGAAGCCCCCCTGCAAGGCGATCCTGATTGACAGCCGAGATCCCCGCGTCGGTGGCCGGCGGGAGCATCTGGCCGTATGAGAGAGGGAAATCAGGAATAGCGAGGCCTGCGTCGCTATGGCGCATCCACGCCCCCAGGATGAGCTGGACGAGCAGAATGCCTGAGACGGAGAGGGCCAGCCTGCGTGTCTTGTCGGCCACCGGCATTTCCCGGGGCACCACCCGCTTCCATCCAGGCGAGGTCACCAGGGCGATGATGACCGTAAGGCCGAAGAACGATTGTGCCAGCGTCGCGTGCATGACCGAGATCGGCGTGGGCAGGAGGAAGAGGACCGTCAGCCCTCCCAGGACGCCCTGCACGATCACCGCCGCGAGACCCGCGAGGCCGAGGATTCTCACCCAGCGCCTCTCCTCCGCTTTCCAGAGCCAGTAGGCCAGAACAATCATGAGCATGCCGACGAAGGTAGCCACCATCCGGTGGCCATGCTCGTAGAGAATGCCTCCGACCATCGGGGGCATCAGCTTGCCGTACGAGAGGGGCCAGTCGGGAACGGAAAGGCCGGAACCGGTGCTTGTGACCAGGCCTCCGGCTATGACCAGGAGAAAGGTGCAGCATGCGGTGAATACCGCAAACCGGTGCAGCCTTCGTTGGGATGGAGTCCAGGTGTCCATGGTGGAATGTCCTTGTTCAGGAGTGAGCACAATCCTACTGGGCGAGAAGGGCCGACTGTTCCGCCATCCAGGCCCTGTAGGCGCTGTCCGGTTCGATTGTGACGAATCCCCGCATCCGGTAGTGTCCGAGCCCGCAAAGCTGGGCGCAGGCGATCTCGGTCGGCGTGTCCGGGGCTGCGACGACCCTCCCGATCCCCTTCAGGCTGAGGGCCTGAATGACATCGGGAGTCAGCGGTGACCCGGCAGCAACGACCACCAACCCCTGCGCATCGACAACTGCTTCAAGCGTGCTCAACAACGAGAGATCGCGGAGTGAATCGGCCGGGTCAATCCGGACGGAGGATGCCATCATGAGGCGCATCTCCGCGGAAGTCTTTTCCGGGATGAACCAGAGGCGAACCCTCTGGCCAGGGATCGCATCCTGCTTGAGGCGGAAAAGCGGAAGCGAAAAGCTGTGAATGACATCCTTTGATGACAAATAGATGACCACAGGCCGACCGACGGGGAGGTGCATGACGTTCAGCGTGGTAATGTCGTCTTTTGCAGCCGGGTCGTTCCTGTCGAGACCGAGGGGGTTTTCAGGCGTCACGAGCGAGATGTCGGCTCTGCCGAACACGCCATCCGGCCCCGGGTAGTGGATGTTCCATGCGAACTGTTCCGCCACCACCCGGACCACCGTGGCATCCCGGTCGGCCGGAGCGGCGTCGATCCGGCCTGCCCAGAAGGGAAGCGCGACGCCTACCAACAGCGTGATTTCGACCACTGCAATGCTGATTTCGGAGAGCCACCCAAACCGGTTAAGTCTTGATGAGCTGGCCGGCGAATTTCCGGAAGAACGGCGCCCCCGGACAATGGCTGCAGCGAGAAATATCCCCCACCCCACAAACACTACGGCTATGAGGATGTGCACCATCAGCATCAGGTTGTCTATCTGAGCTCCGTGCTCAGCGCCGTTCGGAGGCAAACCGGGCATGGCACTCCCCTATTCAGATGGAGGAGTGTGCATCCGCTGCAACCGGCGGATGCGTAGAGCAAACGCGCCAAAGGAACCCATTACCCCCATCGTGACCCCCAGGAGCACCAGAATCGACTGGGCGGCCGCCTGTGTCGTCTGAGAATCCTTGTCGCCAAAACAGATGGGACAGGCTATCGACGGTACCACGAGAAACAACATCAATGCGGTAAGGGTAACCTGATGCAGCACAAGGCGGTTGATCGTATGGTTCAAAGTTGTTCGGGGTATTAACAGTGAGGCACGGAATACTTCCTGATCTCTTATCTACAAAACAAGAAATCCTCTCGGGAAATTCCTTTACCGGGGAACTGAAGCCCGATTCGTGCTTCTCGCCAGTCGCTTCAGGGCATGTAAAAGAGAACCAGGATCAGGATCCAGACCAGGTCCACAAAAAGCCAGTATGCTCCAAACAGGCCTGGAACAATCGACCCCTCTTCCTCCGGCGCGGCGCCCAGGTTGCTCACACCCTTTCCCGCTGCAAAGACAATCCCGGCAAGGACATGGAGCCCGTGTAAAACGCTGAAGAGGTAATAGAGTCCCAGAAATGTGCTGGAGCCAGGGACAAGTCCTGACGAGGAGAGCGAGGCGAGATCAATCGACTTAAACCCGAGAAATGCCGTCGCAAATAGGAGAAAACCGGCAATGCCGAGCCGTGGGGCTAGGCGCCTCGATGCTCCCAGACAGAGTGTGGCCGCAAGGAGCAAGATAGTGTCTGTGACGGCCGTGCCCCCATGGAGGACGCCGCCGGTGGGCCAGGAAAGGCTGTTGATCCTGAGGAGCGTATAGGCGGCGGCAAGCGACCCGAAGAGCATGACTTCGGAGGCAAGAAAGAGACCTATGCCAAGAGAGCCGTTTTTCAAGCCGGTGTCCGGGCGGCGGAAACGGCGGTAAGGCGTCTCCTCCTCAGGGCGCGAAAGGAGGGATCGGCCGGAGGCGTGTCCGGAAGGAGCCCAATCAAGTGTTGTCGCATCCCAAGGATTCGCGCCCGCGATCTTCCCCCTCTTCAGGCTCCAGAACAGATTGACGATGAAAAAGAGCTGGGTGACGCCGAGGAGCCAGGCAGAGATGGACATGAATTCATTCCAGTGCAGGACGCCCTGCGCGTGGGCGTATTGGGATCCGCCGTCATAGAGGCGCCGTGAGACACCGGCGAGACCCTGGATGAACATCGGGAAGAACACGCCGTTCATGAAGATGAGCGAAAGCAGGAAGTGGATCCGACCCAGTGTCCTGTTCATGAGGCGGCCGGTGACGCGCGGAAACCAGTGATAGATTCCGGCAAAAAGGGCGAAAATGGTTCCCGGCGCCACGATGTAGTGGAAGTGGCCGATAACGTAGTATGTGTCGTGGAGATGCATATCCGTGGGGGCCAGACCCAGGGGAAGCCCCGTGAGGCCCCCGAGGCCGAACATGGGGAGGAACGCCAGGGCAAAGAGCATGGGCGTCGTGAAACGGATGGTCCCCCCCCAGAGGGAGAGGAGAAGGGATGTCACGATGATGACGGAGGGGATGGAGACGATCAGCGTGGTCGCCTGGAAGAAGCCGCTCATGACGGTTCCCATCCCTGTCAGAAACATATGGTGCGCCCAGACGATCATGGAGATGCACCCAAGAGCCACTGTTGCGTAGACCATGCTCCGATACCCGTGAAGCGGCTTCCGGGTGTTGGTCTGAAGGACTTCCGCCACGATCCCCATGGCCGGGAGGATCAGGACATAGACCTCGGGATGCGCGAGAAACCAGAAGAGGTGCTGCCAGAGCACCGGGGCTCCCCCGCCGGTTGCAGGAAGCGGCGATCCCGCGACGATCAGTCCCGTGGGGAGGAAGAAGCTGGTCCCGGCGACGCGGTCCATCAGCTGCAGTGCGGCCGCGGTTTGCAGGGGCGGGAACGCCAGCAGCAGGAGGAACGCCGACACGAGCTGTGCCCAGACCAGGAACGGCATATCCATGAACGAGATGCCGGGACGCCGGAGCTGGATCACCGTCGTGATCATATTGATGGAGCCGAGAAGCGAGGAAATCCCGAGCAGGAACATGCCGGCAAGCCAGAGGGTCTGTCCGTCGTTTGCCACAACGGAGAGCGGGGGATAGGACGTCCATCCCGAGCTCGCAGCGCCTCCCGGATGGGCGAAGCCGGCCAGCAGGGTCATGCCGCCCGCCACATAGGTCCAGTAGCTGAGCATGTTGATGCGCGGGAAGGCCATGTCGCGCGCGCCGATGAGAAGGGGCACCAGGTAGTTGCCGAATGCCCCCACCCCAAGAGGGACGATGCCCAGGAACACCATGATGGACCCGTGCATCGCGCCAAGCTGGTTGTAGAATTCCGGGAGCATGACGCCCTCGGGCATTCTCTCCGGTCCAAGGATCCGTCCCAGCCAGGGAAGTGCCTGCCCGGGATAAGCGAGCTGCCAGCGCATGAGCAGCATGAAGAGAAACCCGACGAGCAGAAAGGCCAGGGAAGTCATGGCATACTGGATGCCGATGACCTTATGATCGGTGGAGAATACCCTGCGGGCCAAAGTGGAGTAGGACATGAAGAGGGCTGAACGATTCCTGCGGGATTGCAGAGTAGCCTACTTTGCCTCGTATGTAAAATCTGCAGTGGCCGGGCCGGGGCCCGTCACCTTCACGCTCAAAGTGCGGGCGCCATAGCGTTCGTGCCATGCCTCGATGGTATAGTCGCCGGGAGGGAGGTTTCTGATCGTATATGATCCATCATCGCCTGTTACGGCGAAGAAAGGGTGCGTGAACACGCCGATGTACGCCCCCATCCAGGGATGAACCTCGCATTTCACCTTGAAGGTCTCGGCTTGCTCGAACCGCTTGCTCATCTTCATGCCCGCGCGCGGCTGGGCAATGTTGAATTGCGGGTTGGCTTTCGACACGGAATGGACGTTGTGGAGCGTCGGATCCTCATTGATGATCTCGACTTCCTGCCCAGCCATGACACCCAGCACATGGGGATGGTACTGGCACCCTTTCTGATCGAGAACGGCACTTTTACCCGGGAGGTCGAATTTCCTGCTTGAGAGGCCGGTCTTTACCGCAACCAGGACGTTGCGCAGGGTTCCGTTGGGGTTGACGAGAACGTCCTCTGCGTAGACAGGGCCCTTGTGTTGGGCCATGCATTTCGGGTCGGCGTTCATCATGAGCAGGAAGGGCTTGGGGGGGGTCCCGTGGAATAGCACCTTACCCGAAACATCGCCGGCGGACGATGCCGCTGTGCAGAGGACCAGAAGAATGGCGAGGGGGAGCGCCCTCATGAAGCCTCCGGGCAGATTGGATTGGTGCGGCTTGAGATTTCCCCTTCTCTAACACGGGCTCTTGCGGATTCGTTTCAATATTATGAACATTAGAGAGAAATCGATGTTCACCGGCTGAATGGCGGACAGGTCCGGTTCATCCTGCCTGATCCCGAAGACTGAACGCCCACACACGCCCGGTTCGACGGCGCTCTGGATTGCCTCTCTCCCCTGATCCGAGTCGATGGCAGGCGGCGGCAAGGCAAGCTGCGGGATCCTTGCTTCTGCGGCACTGTTCTAGTATATTTGCCCACATTCCGGGGCCGATCCATGGCTCAGATGTCAGCTTCCTTACCTTTTCCTCAGAATCCTCAACCCATGGCACCAGCATCTCGGTGGATTGACTACCGTGATCTGCCCCCTTCGGCGGGCGGGTATTCCTCTCTCTTTCTCGACTACCTGTACAACGGGGCTGCGGTCGAGCGGTTTTTCCCCGCATCATTCAGAGAAGGCCGGGCGTACGAATCGGTGATGGCAGCAATCGATGCACGGCCTCCCGACCGGACCACGCTCGTCCAGGTTCTCCAGGAACAGGCTGGCGCGGTGGGGGCCGGTCAAAAAACCCTGGACAATGTCTCTCTCCTCTCAAAGCCGTCGTCATACGCCGTGGTGACAGGACAGCAGGTCGGTGTGCTGGGGGGGCCTATGTACACGCTCTTGAAGGCCATAACGGTCCTCAAGCTCGCGGCGAAGCTCCGGGTCAAGTACCCCGGCAGGGATTTTGTGCCCGTCTTCTGGCTGGAGGGAGAGGACCACGATTTCGACGAGATGAACAAGACATGGGTGCTGGACCAGGAGGGCATGGCGTCGGCGCTCGACTATCTCCCCGGGGGCGTGCCCCCCGAGCGAAACATGGGAGCGGTCGGGGAGATTGTGTTCGACGAATGGATCGCAAAGACTATCGACCGCGCCGGAGAGCTGCTGCCGAAGACCGAATTTTCCGAGCCCCTGCTCGCCACGCTGCGTTCATTCTACCAACCCGGGAAGACGTTCGGCCAGGCCTTTGCGGGCTGGCTCAACTATCTCCTGGGTGATCAAGGGCTGGTGCTGATTTCGGCGAACAATCCCCGGTTGAAACGCCTGCTTGCACCCATCTTCATACGGGAACTCGCCGAGTTCCCGCAGGTGTCGCAGCTCGTCATTGCCCAGAGCGCGGAGCTCGAACAATCCTACCATGCCCAGGTCAAGACCAAGTCAATCAACCTCTTCCTGTTCCACAAGGGGGGCCGGTACCTGATCGAGCCGAGGGAGCATGATTTCAGCCTGAAGGGGACGAGGCATTTCCTCACGCTCGAGGAACTGATGCGCATCGCCCAGGAAACGCCGGAGCTTCTGAGCCCGAACGTCGTGTTGCGGCCGATTGCACAGGATACCATTCTCCCGACCGTCGCCTACGTCGCCGGCCCATCCGAGATCGCGTACCACGCCCAGCTCCAGCCGGTGTACGAGCACTTCGGCACGGTACGACCGGTGGTCTACCCGCGCGCGAGCGCTTCGATCGTCGAAGACAAGGTGGCGCGCGTCGCGGAGAAGTACTCGCTGGAGACGAAGGATTTCTTCGGGGACAGGGACAGGCTCGTGGCCAGGGTGGTGTCGCAGATTTCCGAAGTGAGCGTGGAACAGATCTTCGAAACGGCCGACCGGGGGCTGCAGGCGGCGCTGAACGAGCTTCGCTTCGGCATCGGCGAAGTGGATCCGACCCTGCTCTCCCCTCTCGACAATACTACGGCGAAGATCCGGCAGGCGCTCTCCGTCCTGAGGGACAAGACGGTGGCAGCCCAGCAGCGAAAGCACGAGACCGCGGTCCGGCAGCTGGATCGCGGGGTGCAGTCATTGCTCCCCAACGGCGAGCTCCAGGAACGGGAGCTGAGCATCGTCTATTTCATGAACAAATACGGCCCCGATGTCGTCGGCTGGATCCTGCACGAGCTGGAGATCGATGGATTCAAGCACCAGCTTCTGGTGCGCTGAACCCCGTCCCCGCTCCATCTGTTCGCCTGAGATGCCGCCTCATCGAACGTCATCGTGCTCCCCCCCCCCCCGTGATTCCTCCCCTGCCTTTCCATGTATTGCTCCGCAGCTCATGCGCCGCCCCTGAATTGCGAAGCTCCCCGGCCGGGCACCCTCCAGAACGAGGGTGCCAGCACGAGGAGCTATCGGCTTCACTGACAACGGCCGGCGGGCGCCGGCTTGAGTCTACCGGTTGTGGTGCGGACGGTCATGCCGCTCGTGTCTCTCGCGGTGTTCGCCGTGCTCAGCGTGATCGCCGTCGGTCGGATGCTCCCCCGGTTCGGCGGGCTTCATCAGCACTTTTCTGCTGAGCTTCCACCTCCCCTGCTCATCCTTGTCGGTGATCTTCACGTCGAACTGATCCCCGACCTTGACAACGTCCGAGGGTTTTTCCACACGCTTCACATCGAGCTGCGACACGTGCACGAGGCCTTCCTTTCCGGGCAGAAACTCGACGAAGGCGCCGAAGTCCATCACCTTCTTCACGGTCGCATGATAGATCTTCCCGACCTCCGGGATCTCTGTGATCCGCTCGATCTCGCGGATGGCCTTGTCGGCCGCTTCCTGCGATGTTGCCGCAACCACGACCGTTCCGTCGTCCTGGATGTCGATTTCCGCTCCGCTGTCCTTCACGATCTGCCGGATGACCTTTCCTCCGGGTCCGATCACGGCCCCGATCATGTCGACGGGGATCTTGAGTGTGGTCAGCCTTGGGGCGAAGGGCGACATGTCTGCGCGGGGCTGCGGAATGGCCTGGTCCATGATGGACAGGATATGCAGCCTTCCCTCGCGGGCCTGTTCCAGCGCCGAACGCATGACGTCGATCGAGATGCCCCGGACCTTGATATCCATCTGGCAGGCGGTGATGCCGTCGCGCGTCCCTGCGATCTTGAAGTCCATGTCCCCCAGGTGGTCTTCGTTGCCGAGAATGTCGCTCAGGACGGCAACGCGGGCCCCTTCGGTGACCAGGCCCATGGCGATCCCGGCGACCGACTTCTTCAGCGGCGCGCCGCCGTCGAAGAGCGCCAGCGATGCGGCGCAGACCGTCGCCATCGACGAAGAACCGTTCGACTCCAGGATGTCGGAAACGATGCGCACCGTGTAGGGGAATTCGGTCTCCGGCGCCATGATGTTTTTCAAGGATCGCTCGGCAAGGTTGCCGTGCCCGATCTCACGCCGCCCCACGCCCCCCATGCGACCAACCTCGCCGACGGAGAAAGGCGGGAAGTTGTAGTGGAGCATGAAGCGTTTGGTGGAGTCGGGGAGAAGACCGTCGATGATCTGTTCATCGAGCTTGGTCCCGAGCGTTATGGTGGTGAGACTCTGCGTCTCTCCGCGCGTGAAGAGCGCCGAGCCATGCGTGCGGGGGAGCAGGCCCACCTCGATGGTGATAGGCCGGATGTCGCGCAGGCCGCGTCCGTCCAGACGCTTGCCCTGCGACAGGATCATGTCCCGCATCTCGGTGTACTCGATATCATGGAGGATCGCATGGATCCTCTTGTTCTCATCGGGATACCGTTCCGCGAGTCCCGCGTCCACCTCGGCGTAAATTGCTTCGGTCTGCTTCGCGCGGTCTTCCTTGAGCATGGGTGTATTGGCAAGCGTTTTGAGGCGGCCGGCCACGGCGGCGCGCACGTCCTCCTCCAGGCCTTTCGGGCGCTCGACGGGAACCGGTGCGCGCTTGGCGCGCCCCACCTCGGCGCACAGCTCACGCTGGATCCTGCATAGCTGCTTGATGGTCTCATGGCCGAAGGAGAGGGCCTCAAGCATGTCCTGCTCGGTGATCTCCCGTCCCTCTCCCTCCACCATCATGATCGACTCTTCCGTCCCCGCGATGCTGATATCGATATCGGTCGACTGCAGCTCGGTGAACGTGGGATTGATGATCCATCGTCCCTCCACGCGTCCCACCCGAACCTCAGCTACCGGACCCTCAAACGGGATGTCGGAGATCATGAGTGCCGCCGACGCGGCCACGGCCCCAAGGACATCGGCGTCGTGCTCCTGATCTGACGAATAGACCGTAACGACAACCTGCGTCTCGTACTGGAACCAGTCGGGGAACATGGGCCTGATCGGCCGGTCGATTAACCGGGCGGAGAGGATCTCCTTTTCCGATGGCCGGGCTTCCCGCTTGAAGAATCCCCCGGGGATTTTACCCGCCGAAGCCGCTTTTTCGCGGTACTCGACCTGGAGAGGGAAATAGTCGAACCTGTCGGAAAGCTCCTTGGACGCCACCACTGTGGCGAGGACCATCGTTTCCCCGAAGCGCGCCATGACGGCGCCGTCCGCCTGTTTTGCGAACCGCCCGGTTTCGATGGAAAAAGCCTTCCCTCCGATTTCAATCTCTTTGATGACTTTCATACGAGTCTAGCTCTTGCCTCCACACTGGTGATTCAGCAGCCGCCTTATTTGCGGATCTGGAGATCGGCAATGATTTTTCTGTAGCGCTCCATATTCTTCTCCTGGAGATAATCCAGAAGGCGGCGGCGCTTGCCGACCATTTTCAACAGGCCCACACGGGAATGGTGGTCCTTCTTGAATTTCTCAAAGTGCGGCGCCAGGTCGTTGATCCGGGCGGTCAGCAGTGCGATCTGCACCTCCGGTGTGCCGGTGTCCTTGTCACTCCTACCAAACTTCCTGACGATTTCGGCCTTCTGTTCCTTCATAATTGCCATTGCCCTGCTCCTTCGGTAATCAACTGATGTGGTTTTGAGAATGATGCTCTTCAAACTCCTTGATGACCGCGAGCGAAGCCTCGAGGTCCCGCCGGATCTGGTCGACAAGGTCCTGGAGCGACGGGAAGCGGCGCTCTTCGCGCAACCTGGAGATGAACTCTACCGTCAGCGTGTGACCGTACACATCGCCCTCGAACTCCAGCAGGTGCACTTCGTAGGTTTCTTCGAGCCCCATGCCGACCGTCGGCCGCACGCCGATGTTCATCATTCCGTACCGCCGGATTCCGTCGAACGCCGCGGCCACCACGTACACTCCGCGACCGGGGATCATCTTCCCGGGGTGTGACGGCTCGAGGTTTGCCGTCGGGAAGCCCAGCGTTCGCCCCCGTTTGTCCCCGTCCACCACCCTTCCCTGGAGTGTGTACCGGCGTCCCAGCTGCCCGTTGGCTCGCCGGATATCGCCCTCGGCGAGCGCAGCCCGAATCGTCGTGCTGCTGACCACCTGCCCATCGAGCGTGAACGCCGGGATGCGCTCGATGGTGAAGCCGAATTCCGTGCCCAGCCGCTCGAGCTCCTCGATCCCCCCCTCGCGTTCCCTGCCGAAATGATGGTCGTGCCCCACGACGACATGCCGTGCCCCCACTGCGCCCGCGACCTGCCCGGAGACGAACTCCCGCGCCGTCTGCCGCGAGAACTCCCTGGTGAACGGGAGGATGACCAAGAGGTCGATTCCCAGTCCCTCTAGCAGCCCGGCCCGTTCCCCGGGGGTGGTCAGGACCCGCACCGGCTCTCCCACGGTGCCCACGACGCTCTTCGGGTGGGGATCGAATGTGATCACAACGGCTCTTCCCCCCGCCCGGCGGGCTTCCGTGACCACCTTGTCCAGGATGACCCGGTGCCCAAGGTGGACGCCGTCGAACGTGCCGACGGTGACGACAGAATTGCGATCGGGTGCGACCGATCCGGCCGAGCGTGCAACCATCATTCCGTGGGCGCGCCGGCCTCCTGAAGGTTCCGAGCCGGGCTTGATGTTCTCTCCGCCCCGAGTGTGCCGCCGTCCAATGCCTGCGCGATGGCGACAAGATCGTCGATGGTGGAGGCCTCTTCGATTCTGTAGGGTCCGATGCGTGTCCTCCGGAGCGACGACACGTATGCCCCGCAGCCCAGAAGTTGCCCGCAATCGTCGACCAGGGTCCGGATGTAGGTACCCTTGGAGCACACTACGCTCATGGTGACTTCGGGTATGTCGATGCGCACGGGTGTGATCGCATGGATGGTCACCTCCCTCGGGCTTCGCTCGACCTCGATCCCCCGCTTGGCGTACCTGTACAGGCGCTTGCCCCCTACCTTGACCGCCGACCACATGGGGGGGATCTGGCGCTGCGGTCCCACGAAGCCGGAGAGCGCCTCACGCACGCCGGTCTCCGTCAGGCTGCCGGTGGGGCGTGTTTCGGTCACGGGGGTTTCTGCGTCGAAACTCGGAGTGCGGGAACCCAGGAGCATCGTCACCTCATATTCCTTCTCGGCCCCCATGAATCGCCCGATCTCCCGCGTCATCGGTCCGGTGCAGACGATGAGCAGGCCGGTTGCCAGCGGGTCGAGGGTGCCCGCATGCCCCGCTTTCTTCACGTGGAACAGGCGGCGTATTTTGTGGATCACGTCGAACGACGTCCAACCCATCGGCTTGTCGACGAGAAGCATGAAGCCGCCGGACGGTCCGGGCTCATGCGCCAGTGTCGCCGCCATCGCCGCCTGATGTGGAGTCGCGCTCATCGTTGATCTTTTTGATAATCTGATTGATCCGGTCGACCCGGTCGAGCGTGTCGTCGCGGAAGAATTCCAGGGCCGGCATGAACCGGAGCCGGATTCTGCGGGCCAGCATGCCGCGGATTTCGGGTTTGTTCTTCTCCAGCAGGTTCATCGTTCTCGTCCGGATCTCCTCCGAGCCGTACACGCTGAAATACACCTTGGCAATCCGCAGGTCCTGGGTCACGCGCACATCAACAACCGTGGTGAACCCGAGAGAGGGGCCGTTGTATTCCCGCTGCAGGATCCCCCCGATCTCCTCCTTCAGCAGCGAAGCGACCTTCTCCGTCCTGATGGACACCGGCCCCCCTTACGACAGTTTGCGCTTCGATTCGACGATCTTGTACGACTCGATCACGTCGCCGACCTTGATGTCGTTGAAGTTCTCGATGCCGATCCCGCATTCGAAGCCAGATTCCACATCGCGGACATCGTCCTTGACCCGCTTCAGCGATGCGACCGTGCCGTCGAAAACCTGGATGCCGTCGCGGATGAGCCGGACGCGGTTGTTGCGGACGATTTTGCCTTCCTGCACGTAGCATCCGGCGACGTTGCCGATCTTCGGTACCTTGAACACCGCGCGGACTTCCGCCGTGCCGACCACTTCTTCCTTTTTCTCCGGCGAGAGGAGGCCTTCGAGCGCAGCATGGATGTCGTCGATGGCGTCGTAGATGATGTTGTACATACGGATGTCGACCTTTTCCTTCTCGGCCAGACGTCTCGCGTTCAGGTTGGGCCTCACACGGAAGCCGATGATCACGGCCCCGGAGGCGGCCGCCAGGATGACGTCGGACTCCGAGATGGTGCCCACGCCGCTGTGCAGCACCCGGAGCTTCACCTCCTTGTGCTCGATCTTCATCAGCGAGTCGGAGAGCGCCTCCACGGAACCGTCCACGTCCCCTTTGACGATCACGGCGAGCTCCTTGATGCCTCCCTCCTTGATCTGCTGGGAGAGGTCATCCAGCGTGGTAAGCCGTATCTGACGGAAGTCCTGTTCCCGCTTGAGCTGCTGGCGCCTGAGGCTGATCTCGCGGGCCTCCCTGTCCGATTCCAGCACCAGGAAGGGGTCCCCTGCCTGCGGGATGCCGTCGAGGCCGGTAAGCTGGACCGGGATGGAGGGACCTGCCGCTTCAACGCGGTTGCCGCGTTCGTCGAACATCGCGCGCACCTTCCCGCTGTAAATCCCCGCCAGGAACGGGTCGCCGACCCTCAGCGTCCCTTTCTGCACGAGGATGGTGGCGGTCACGCCCTTCCCCTTGTCGAGCTGCGCTTCCACAATGGTGCCGAGTGCCAGCCTGAGCGCGTTCGCCTTCAGATCCAGCACGTCCGCCTCCAGGACGATCTTCTCCAGGAGCAGGTCGACGTTTTTGCCGGTCTTTGCCGAAAGTTCCACGCACTGGTACTTGCCTCCCCACTCTTCCACCAGAATGTTTCTTTCGGCAAGCTGCTGGCGGATCTTGTCCGGGTTCGCATCGGGCTTGTCCACCTTGTTGACGGCGATAATGATCGGGACATTGGCAGCGTGGGCGTGGCTGATCGCTTCGAGCGTCTGGGGCATGACGCTGTCGTCGGCTGCAACCACCAGGACCACGATGTCGGTGATCTGCGCCCCGCGCGCGCGCATGGCCGTGAAGGCTTCGTGGCCGGGCGTATCGAGGAACGTAACCATGCGGCCGGACGGGGTCGTGACTTCATAGGCGCCGATGTGCTGGGTGATTCCTCCCGACTCTCCTGCCACGACGTTGGAGCGCCGGATGTAGTCCAGCAGAGACGTCTTGCCGTGATCGACGTGTCCCATGATCGTGACCACCGGAGGCCGCCTGGTGAGCTCCTCGGGTTTGTCCTCGATCACGTCGACGACTTCCTCTTCCTTGACGTCGGAATAGAATTGCACCTCGAAGCCGAATTCGTCGGCAACGAGCTGAATGGTGTCCTTGTCCAGACGCTGGTTGATCGACACCATGATCCCCATCTCCATGCACTTCTTGATCACGTCGGCGACGTTCACTTTCATCAGGTTCGCAAGATCGTTGACCGAGACGAACTCGGTCACTTTCAGCTTGCCTTCCTCCTGCATCGCCTGTTCCTGGAGGCGGTGCTCCTCTTCCTCTCGTTCCCGGCGTTTCCGCTTGCGGAAGGCCGTCCGGCCGCTGACAGGGGTGTCGTCCATCGCGGCGAATGTCCGCTTGATGGCATCGTTGACCTCGGTCTGATCCACCTCCTTGTGGCGCAGCTTCTTCTTCTTTTTCTTCTTCTTCTCGCCTGCCTCTTCGGTCTCCGGCGCGGGAACCGTCCCCGGGACTTCGTCGCGGACCTTTTTCTTCTTCTTTTTGCGCTTGTGGTCTTCGGATTCGGGGATGGGAGCGGCGGCTGGCTTCCCCGCTGCGGCAGCCGGACGCGCCGGTTTGGCCGGAGCCAGCTTGGGCCGGAGATCCATCCTTCCCTTGATCGTCAGCCCCATCTTCGTGCGCTGCTTTTTCTCCAGGGGTGAGAGGTAGGCTTCCTTGCGGGCGATCTGGTCCGGTTTGGGCTGCGCCTCGGCCGGAGCGGGAACAGCAGCCGCCTGGGGAACCGCTTCTGCTGCGGCCGCCGGAACTGCAGCTGCGGCCGGGGCGGATGCGGCGGGTACGGTCTGGACCACCGGGGCTTCTTCGATTTCTTCCGGAAGAGCGGCCTCGGCCGCCGGGGCCTCTTCGGCAACGGGTGCGGGAGGGGCTTCCGGCTCCTCGATGCGCGGCTTCTGTTCCGGCGGGGCCGCTGCCGGGGGTGCAGCTGGCGGGGGGGCGGCAACAACTGGGATAGGAGGAGGCGCTGGCGCATGCTCGACAGGCTCTTCGGGCTTCTTCTCCACCCGCTTCTTGCTCTCGCGGATCTCCTGGATCTTGCGCTGGTGCTTCTCGGCGACGTCCTTTTCCTTCTTGAAGTGGCTCAGGATGTCGCGCATCATCGGCTCGTCCACCGCCGACATGTGGCTCTTCACCTCATGTCCCTTCTTCCGCAGAAACTCCAGAAGAGTCTCATGCGAGAGGTTCAGCTCCGTAGCAAGCTTGTAAAGTTTCTTGCGCTTTTCGATCGTTTCAGCCATTCTTTTCCCTTCTCCAATCACCGGCCTTCGTGACCGGCGTCCTCCCCGTGTGTCTCCGATCCGGGCTGTTCGCCGGTCGGGCTCTGCACCGGTGTATCATCCCCCGGGGGCACAGGGGCTTCGCTTGCGGCGGCCGCTGGCGGGCCCGCCTCTTCAACCTGTTCTTCTTCCTCCTCCTCTTCTTCCTCAGCTTCCCCGGACTCGTCTTCCACCTCGGCTTCCTCGAGCTCCTTGCGAAGGATCTCGCGAACCTCCTCCACCCGGTCCTGGGTCATGCCGCTGACCGACAGCATCTTGTCCATGGTTGCCTCGAGCACATCCCGGGCGCTTTTGAGTCCGACCGCCGCCATCTGCCTGATGAGCTCAGCACCGAGTTCGTCTTCGAACTCGTCAAGGTCAATGTCGTACTCGTCTTCGCCTCCCTCTTTGAGCAGGTTGAGCTCGAACCCGGTCAGCTTTGATGCGAGCCTGATGTTCTGCCCGTTGCGTCCGATGGCCAGCGACACCTGGTCGGCGGCAACAAGCACGTTTGCAGTATGCGCCTCCCGGTTGAGTTCGATAGACTTCAGTTTCGCCGGCGCGAGAGCCCGGGCGATGAACGTCTCCGCCTGTTCGCTGAAGTTGATGACGTCGATGTTCTCGTTGTTCAGCTCCCGGACAATCGTGTGGATGCGCACCCCCTTCATCCCCACGCAGGCCCCCACGGCGTCGATCCGGTCGTCGTGCGACTCCACGGCAACCTTGGCCCGCTCGCCCGGTTCACGCGCAATGCGCTTGATCTCGATAATCCCGTCGTAGATCTCGGGGATCTCCATCTCGAATAGTTTTGCCAGGAACTTCGGATCGGCGCGCGAGACCACCACCACCGGGCTCCCCGAGTTTTTCCTCACCTCCTTCACCACCGCGCGGATGGTGTCCCCCTTCTTGTAGTGTTCCTTGGCGATCTGCTCGCTCCGCGGCAGCAGAAGCTCGTTCCGGTTGTGGCTGATCAGCACCTCGTTGCGCCGTGTCTGGTAGATCTCGCCGACGATAATGTCTCCCACCGCGCTGCTGTACTCGTTGTAGACTTGCTCCCGCTCGATTTCCTTGATGCGCTGGTTCAGGTTCTGCTTCGCGCTCACCACCAGGCGCCGGCCGAACGATTCCAGTGGGATGACCTCCACGTAGTCCTCACCGACTTCCAGCACCTCCCCCGACAGCCTGCGGGCTTCCTCGACGGCAATCTGCGTCGTCGGGTCCTCCACGGTCTCCACCACGGCGCGCTCCAGAAAGATTTCGATGTCCCCCTTCTCCATGTTCACCACCACGTCGAACTTCGCTTCCTGTCCGTATCGCTTGCGAACCATCATCGAGAAAACATCCTCCACAATCCCGACGAGGATATCCTTGTCGATGCCCTTTTCTCGAACCATCTGTGAGAATGATTCGACAATCTCGGAATTCATTGCTTCCTCCACAAAAGACCGTTCATGTACGGGACGCGACCTTCACCATGGCACCTTGACGGTTGCCTCCTTCACGTCCGAAAAGCGGATCCTGGTTTCCCCGGCTTTCCTGCCGGCCCGGAGCGTCATGCCCTCGTCGTCCACCCCGATGAGCTCGCCGGTCCGCGAGACCTCCTCCTGAGCGAGGAGGAATCTCACCTGCATCTGCCTTCCGACGTGCTTGCGGTACTGCCAGGGGAACTTCAGGGGGCGTTCAGCACCGGGCGATGAGACTTCCAGCCTGTACCCGCCGTCGACAAGCTCCCGGGCATCGATCTCGTCCATCACTGCCCTGCTCACGGCCGAACATTGGTCGAGTGTCGCCCCTTCCACCGAGTCAATTCGCACCTCGATGACCCGTCTTCCCGTGTCGCCGCGAAGGACCAGGTCAATGAGGTGGGCACCTTGCTGCTCGACCAGGTGATCAACCAGCGAACGCAACTGTTCGGTTGCCGCGATGTCCATACACGGTTCTCAGGCGCTCCCGGGTTCTCGACCGAATCCTGTCAAACAAAAATAGCCCGATCCGGGCTATTACACAACACCACATGATATGCAGAAAGAGAGAGAAAAGCAAGCGTTCCGGCCCTTTCTTCGCGGTTTTTCTCTCAGAAGCGGGCCGAAAGCTTCAGCGAGGCGGGTTCCCGATGCCTCAAACTGTCCGGTTTCGGCAGTTTCCTCCCTCAAATCCCAGCACCGATGAGCGGAACGGCCCGGGAATCGTCAGAGGCCGGTGCGATCTGTCGTCCAGCCAGACATGCACGGCGACGTTTTCGGCCACAAGCCGCTTCGTTGTGGTTTCCTCGATAAGGCCCTCGAAAGTGAAGCTCGTCTCGCCAAGCGTGGATACCCGTGTGTGTATATCAAGGCGTTCCCCGAAATACGCCGGCGAGAGGTAGTCGATTTCATTCCTGGCGACTACGACCCGGGATTCATGCTGGATCGTCGTCACGTCGATCCGGATGCCCAGCTCTTCCAGGTAGGCCACCCGGCCGATTTCGAAGTAGTGGAGGTACTCCGCGTTGTGGACGATCCCCTGCCAGTCGATCTCGTAGTTGCGGACTCTCACCTGGATGGAATGCCTGAACAGGGTGCGGTCGATCATGCCGCCCCCACCACTTCCCTGATGATCCTGGCGGCGGTCCTGACCTGTTCCATGCTCACGTCCAGGTGGGTCACCGCCCTCAGGCCCATGTAGTTGCCCGCGCTCATGAGGACTCCCCGCTGGCGAAGCGCGGCAAGGATCTTCTCGGGCTTCCTGCCGGTCCGTTCCGCATCGATGATGATGATGTTTGTCTGCACGGTTTCCATGTCGATCCCGAAGCCCGATATGGTGGACAGCTCGCCGGCAAGCCATGCCGCCCTGGCGTGGTCTTCCTTCAGCCTCTCCCGGTTGTGTCTGAGGGCGTAGAGACCCGCTGCGGCCAGGATGCCTGCCTGGCGCATTCCGCCTCCGAAGATCTTCCGGTAGTGGCGCGCCTGCTCGATGAAAACCTTCCTGCCTGCGATGACCGAGCCGACCGGGGCTCCGAGTCCCTTGGAAAGGCATACCGAAACCGAATCGAACCAGCGCGCATACGCTGACGGCTCGATCCCTGTGGCTGCGCACGCGTTCCAGAGGCGGGCGCCGTCGAGGTGCAGGGCAATGCCTTCGGACCTGGCCAGCGCATGGATCTCCTCGATCACCGGCATCGGGTAGATCGTTCCTCCAGCCCTGTTGTGCGTATTCTCGACGCAGATCAGGCTCGTCCTGGGCATGTAGTAGACTGCAGGCCTGATCTCCCGGCGGATCGCTTCCGCCCGCATGATGCCCCGCTCGCCGTCGACCGTATGCGGCTGCACCCCGGAGAGGAAGGCTGCGCCCCCGGTCTCGTAGTTGAAAATATGCGCCCCGCGCTCGACGATGATCTCGTCGCCTGGTTGCGTGTGCACCTTGACGCAGATCTCGTTTCCCATGGTGCCGCTGGGCACAAAGAGCGCGGCCTCCTTCCCCAGCATCCCGGCCACCTCTTCCTGCAGGAGGTTGACCGTCGGATCGTCGCCGAAGACGTCGTCGCCGACTTCGGCGCTCATCATGGCTTCGCGCATCGCGGCCGACGGGCGCGTGACGGTGTCGCTGCGAAGATCGATCACTGGAGTTCCCATTGCTGTTTCCGAATCCGTTGCAGGAACGCGCGGCCCAGGGCCGCGAAGAGGAAAGCAGCGGCCGCCCAGAGGCACCCCTGGGCGAACGCATCTCCATGTTCCGAATAGAAGGTGAGTTCCCCGCTCCGCCCGATGGTACGCGACAGGGCCGCGGTGGTGAAGAGGCGTGTTGCGTCGTAGACCCGCCCGAAGGGATCCACGTAGCACGAGATGCCGCCCACCGCGCACTGTGCCACCCAGCGGCGGTTTTCCACGGCACGGAGCACGGCAAAACGTTCATGCTGATAGGCGCCCGACATGTTGTCCCACCAGCTGTCGATCGTGATGATCGAGATGAACTCGGCCCCCTTGCGGACAAAGTCCGCGATGAACCCCGGGAACGCGGATTCGTAGCAGATAGCAGCGCAGAAGCGTGCGCCGGTTTTCGCTTCGCGGAAGATGACCTGACCCGGACCGATCTGCCAGCCGCCGATGCCCACGTCCCAGCGGAGGAAATCGAACGCGGAGAACATGTCCGCATAGGGGATCCGCTCGGCAAAGGGGACGAACTTCATCTTTCCGTACCAGGGGAGAGAATCAGACCCGGGATCCAGGAGGGCGGCCGCATTGAATGTATCGTACCGCTGTCCCGTTCCCCTGAGCCTCTTCGCGCTCGGCGGAGCCTCTGCCGGGTCGCGGTAGATGACCATGTGCGGGAGCCCCGTGAGGACGGCGATGTCCATGGCGGCGATGCGTGCGCGGATATCGTCCAGGAGCCGGCGGTTTGCATCGGTCAATATGAAATACGGCACAGCGGTCTCCGGCCAGAGGACGATCCGCGGGCGCGGGAGCCCGGAGGAGTCCGCGACGCTGGCGGAACCCGCCAATCTGGCGGTCATGAGGAGATACCGGTCAATGATGGCGCTCCCGTGTTCGGTCCACTTGTCCCAGGGATCCGTGTCCGGCTGGACGATGCCCACGGTCACCTCGCCCCGGTCCATGGCCGGTCTCGAGCCGTCCACTCCGGCGCCTGAGAGCAGCACCGTGCCGTATCCCCAGGGAAGGAAGAAGAGGAGCAGGATTGACCCCGTCCAGACCAGAGACTCGCGAGGGACCCCACGCTCCCTGCGCGCGAGCGATGAATACAGAAGGAAGGCGAGCACATTCAGGCAGAGAATCCAGAGCGAAAGGCCGTAGACGCCCGTGGCGCTGATGAACTGGATGCGCGCGAGATCGAACGACTGGGTGTTGCCGATCGTGAGCCAGGGGAACGACCACTCGCTCAGGGAGTGCGTGTACTCGTATCCTGTCCAGAGGAACGGCAGCGCAATGAGGGCAGCCACGTCTCCAAGCCGCCTGCGCACGAAGAGGTAGGCCCCGAGGGGAATACAATAGAACAGCGGATGGACCGTCATGGTGACCGCTCCCGCGATCATCATGTACGGGTCTTTCATATGCGCATAGCCCCCCGTCCAGTTCAAGGTGATGAGATGGAAAACCAGCATCGCAAGGTACGCGAACCGGAGTGCCGTTCCGGTCTCCTCGATGTCCGCCAGAACGACAAGAAGCGGGACAAGGGCGAAGCAGGCAAGCACTCCGAGAGTGCTCGGGGGGAACGAGGCGCCCAGCATCGCGCCCGAGAGGATGCAGAGGGAGGCACGGTACCGGGTGAGACGCCGGCGCTGTTCCCGTTCTCCGGGGCTGAGCCCGTAGCTGCGCCCCTTCCTGAAGAACCCGAAGCTCATGGCGGCCCCTCGCCGGCGGGAGAGCTTCCCGGGGATGGAGCGGGGAAGATGGTTTGATGGATGCGTTGCCAGATCAGCACGATCGCCAGGGCGACCAGGACCCCCACGGCCGCGCCTCCCAGAACATCCGACGGATAGTGTACGCCGACGGCGACACGCGAGAGGCAAATCACGAAGGCCCATCCGAAGAGCCAGGGCCAGAGTCTCCGGTAGTAATAGCTGAAGAGCGTGGCGACTGCGGCATTGTTCACGGCGTGCGACGAGGGAAACGATTTGCCCGGTCCGCAGTTGACCAAGAGGTGAATCTGCTCCACGAAACGCACCCCGTTGATCATATGGCAGGGTCTCGGCCTGTCGAATAGCGGTTTTAGGACGCTGCTCGCAAGCTGGTCCGCCGAGACCAGGACGGGAATGAGGAGGAGCGCGGCCGTGCGGCCTCGGGTCCCTCCCCGGAGAATCAGCCAGATCCAGGCGGCAACGAGCACGATCCGGACCACCAGGATCTTGTCAAAGTCGGTGACGGCCGGCCAGAGGAGATCGCCCACCGGGTTGGCCAGGGTCGAGTTGATAAACACGAACAGCCATCGATCGACCGAGGCAAGCCACGCTATCACGGCTCCTCCTTCCGGCGCCGGCGGAGAATGAGTGCGCGGATCCCCCAGGCAATCGCAGCCAGCACCATGAGCCCCGTGACAAACTGGCTGTAGGTGCTCAGGTAAAACCCGATCGCGGTCCAGTTCTGTCCGAGTGCATACCCTCCGCCCACGAGCACGGCGTTCCAGGCCAATGCACTGACGGCGGAAAGCAGGGTCGTGCGGATCGTTTTCAATTCCGACATCCCCGCGAAGAAGGAGACGACGGCCCTCGTGCCGGCCAGGAACCGGTTGCCGATGATGATCGCATACCCGTACCTGGCGAACCATCCCTCGACCTTGTGGATGGCCTCGATGGGGAGGAACTTCGGCCGGTAGCGTTCGATGATATGGGCCCCGAACCATTCGCCTACCTTGAACATCGTTAGAAAACCCGCCACGCTTCCGGCCGTGGACCAGAAGAGGACCGGGAGGAAACCGACGATGCCGAGGCCGGCGAGCGATCCTCCGAACACCACCACCATGTCGCTCGGCGATGGCGGGAAGATGTTCTCCAGGAACGCAATCAGGAACAGGACGACGTAGATAAGCAGCGGGTTGAGGGTCTGAAGATAGTGAAGGAAGGATTCCACCTGGGAGGTGTCCGTTCGTGTAGGGGATATCGCTAGCGGCGGAGCAGAAGGGCTGAGGCATATGCCGCCGCGCCCTCTCCCCTGCCGGTGAAGCCCATTCCTTCGCCGGTCGTCGCCTTCACCGAAACACGGTCGGTCTGGATCTTGAGCGTGCCGGCGATATTCAATCGCATGGTATCCACATAGGGGGCTATCCTGGGGGTTTCCAGCACGACGGTGGAGTCGACGTTGATCACCGTGTAACGGTGGTGCGCGAGAAGATCCCCGACGTGGCGCAGCAGGATGAGGCTGGAGAGGCCCCGGTACCTCTCATCCGTGTTCGGGAAATGTCTGCCGATGTCTCCCAGTGCGGCGGCTCCGAGCAGAGCGTCGGCAAGGGCGTGCAGAAGGACATCGGCATCCGAATGGCCTTCCAGCCCCCGGTCGGAAGGGATCTCGACTCCGCCAAGAACGAGCCGGCGCCCCGGGACCAGACGGTGCACGTCGTACCCCAGGCCGAAACGAAGGCCCCCTGTCGGGTGCTCAGCGGACTTCAAAGCGAGAAAACTCCCGGGATGGTTTTTGCCATTCAACCACGAGGCCGCTCACATGAGCGGAACGGGGACCGGTTTTCACCTCGCCGATCAGGGCTTCCAGCAGGGAGCGGTCCCCCTCGGCCACAATCTCCACCTCCCCGCCAAAACGGTTGCGCACGTATCCCTGCAGTGCGAGGCGGGAGGCAAGCTGAAGGACGAACCAGCGGAACCCCACGCCCTGCACCACTCCCTTCACCACGATGTGCACGGCTGCTTCCATGAACCGACTGCGTCCTGTGCGGCAGGGGATGCCTCATGATACGGCGCGCGTGAGGGAAAATCAAGGCGCATTCTCCTGACCCGCGCCCCCTGCGTCGAGCGAGCGTCTCAGGCCCGGGATGGAATCGGAAAGCTCCGAGACGAGCACGCCCCCGATGATGAGCGCGCCTCCCAGGGCACCGTCGATCCCCTCCCTGAGGACGAAAAAGGCAATCACTGCCGCGAAGACGGGCTCCATCGTGAAGATGACCACCGCCCTCACCGGCGTCGTGTCCTTCTGGTACCGGGTCTGGATCAGGAATGTGAGCACGGTCGCAAACAGCGTGAGGAACACCAGAATGGCGGCTCCTCCCGTGCTCACGCTGAGCCTGGGGGGGCCGAAGAAGAGCAAGCCGATCAAGGCCAGGACAGCGTTGGTCGTCAATTGCAGGAACATCAGACGCATCGTGGTGACCTCGCGCGAGACAATGTCGAGGTAGACGATGTACACGGCGAAGACCACCGCACAGACAACCGTGAGCGCATCCCCCGCGTTGAATGTCGATCCGGCGGGCGATGTGAGAAGCCAGAGCCCTCCCGACACGATCGCCACGCCCACGACATTTCCGACCTTCGGCGCCCTGCGCTCCATCATGAACTGCAGAAGAGGCACGAAGATGACCATCATCCCGGTGATGAATGCGGACTTCGAAGCGGTGGTGATCGTCAGCCCCACCGTTTGGGTGAGGAACCCGAAGAAAACGAAGATGCCCAGGATGACCCCCTTGGCCACGGATCGCCAGGGGATCGGGAAGATCGCGCGCCACGCGAACGCGGTCACAAGCAGCGAGGCCGCGCTGAACCGCACGAACACCATCTGCAAGGGGGTCACCTCGAGGAGGACGATCTTTCCGAGTGTGAAGGTGCTCCCCCAGATGGCCGTGGCGGCCAGCAGCAGCAATTCCGCTTTTCCGGCTCGTGTCATGCGCCTGCCGGAACGGCGGGTACAGCGGTGCCGCGGCGCTCGTACTCCTGGAAGAGGCGCCCCCAAGGCGTGTTGCGGCGCCACTGCTCGAAGACCTTCCTGTCCCTTACCGGCCAGCGGTAGTAGTCGTGGTAGGTTTCCGAGCCGAGGATGAAGGCGTGAACCATCGGCGTGCGGAAGAAGAGCTTCTGCATCCCCTTGAGCGGGCCGAACCAGGCAAGGTTGCCGAAGAGGCTCACGCCGTTGTTGCCGACCGTGAACCCCCACGATTCTCCGGTAATGTCGGCGCCTTCCAGGTTGATGTCGCGCACGTCCCCCGTGCCGAGTCCGTCCTCATGCGCCATCCGGATGTACCGGATGCCGAGCGGGTCGAAGCCCATGAGCTTTGCGGAAACGGCATCCACGGCCACCTGATCGGAGCTCGCCAGGATGTAGTTCTTGACCACCGGACGCATCGTCCGCGGTCCGGGCCCGTCCCCGGCCGTGGTGCCGTCCACCATGGCGAAGATGCCCGTGTGGATTTCCTTCTGGATGGCAAGGAGATCCACCAGCGTTTCGTGGATCCAGCTGTGTGTGTAATGGCGCCGCGTATTCAGCAGCCCGCCGAAGGCATTCTTCATCGCGCCGGTCGTGGTGGTATAGATGTGGCACTTGACCGTCGGAAGGTGGACGATGTTTTTCCCGGCAAAGTAGTCGGGGATCTGAATGCCGTCCGGGAAGACCTTGTCGAGTGCATGCATGCGGGCCTTGGGCTTGTAGGCGATCCAACGCATATCCGTCTGCCTGAAATTGAAGAGCACGGGGATACCGTACTCGCGGAACAGGGGGACGTACTTGTTGAGGTCTTCACCCTTGAAGGCATCCGTGACCACCGTCTTGTTCTGCACGCAGCTGATGTCGCCGTAGCCTCCGTTCCGGAGGGCGAGGATGGCCCCCTCGAGCTGCCAGGGGCTGGTGTTCGCCGCGGGGAACGGAAAATGCCAGGAGATATTGTCTTTCAGGATCGTCCCGGCGCTCCGGTCGAGCGCGGAGGACATTCCCGCCATGCCGGCAAGTTTCTGGTAGTCCTCGAGAACCGTCTCTGGCGAGGTTTTCAGGACGGCCACTGTTGATTTGCTCATGATATGCTCCGGTTCGTTCTTTCGGGAGTCTCAGAAGCCAGACCATTCTGCCCGGCACTCCAGTCCGGCATTCCCGCCTGAGTTGCACGACGGCCCGGTGAGCATGCCGGGATGTTCCCGCGCAGGCCGGGAACCCTGGTCAAGCCGGGCACCCGTCGGGCCGTTCAGAGGTATGTCCCTCCCGGCTGAGAGTGGAGTCCGACACAACAGTCTGTCACGAGCGTCGGTCTGGTCAGAACGCTGCAATTTCCTCGTGCAGGCCGAAGACTTCTGCCAGCGCCGAGCACATCTCGCCAAGCGTGACGTAGGCGTGGGCGCATTCCAGCAGCACCGGGAGGAGGTTGCTGCTCCCCGCTGCGGCAGCGCTGAGGTTCTTCAGGGCGGCGCGCACATTCTCCGGGCTCCGCCCGGCGCGGACCTCGGCAATCCGTTTCCGCTGTTTTGCTTCAACCCCGGGCGAGATCTCCAGAAGGGGAATCGTGACGTGTTCATGTTCTTCCACAAAGTCGTTCACGCCTACAATGGTCTTCTGCCTGGAATCGAGCTCCATCTGATACTGGTAGGCTGCGGCGGCGATTTCCCGCTGAAAAAAGCCCTGCTCGATAGCGGGGATGACACCGCCGAACGCGTCGATCCTTTCGAAATAGGCCTGGGCCTCCTTCTCCATCCGGTCGGTGAGCGCCTCCACAGCGTAGCTTCCCGCAAGCGGGTCTATGGTGTTCACCACTCCCGTCTCGTGCGCGATGATCTGCTGCGTCCGCAGGGCGATCTTGACGGCATTCTCCGAGGGGAGCGCAAGTGTTTCGTCCATGGAATTCGTATGGAGCGACTGGGTTCCGCCGAGCACCGCGGCAAGCGCCTGGAACGCAGTCCGTACGATATTGTTCTCCGGCTGCTGGGCGGTGAGCGTGCATCCGGCAGTCTGCGTGTGGAAGCGGAGCATCATGGAGCGCGGGTCCTTTGCCCCGTAGCGTTCCTTCATGCGCTTTGCCCAGATCCGCCGTGCAGCCCTGAACTTGGCGATCTCCTCGAAGAAGTCGAGATGGGAATTGAAAAAGAACGAAAGGCGCGGCGCGAATGCGTCAATGTCCAGCCCTCGTGCGATGCAGGCCTCCACATAGGCGAAGCCGTCGGCCAGTGTGAACGCCAGCTCCTGGAGCGCTGTCGACCCCGCCTCCCGGATATGATATCCGCTGATGGAGATGGGGTTCCACTGCGGCATTTCGCGCGAGCAGAACTCGATCATGTCGGTCACAATCCGCATGCTCGGCCGTGGAGGATAGATCCACTCCTTCTGGGCGATGTATTCCTTGAGGATGTCGGCCTGAATCGTGCCGCGGAGCTCCGCCGGTTTGGCCCCCTGACGCGCCGCGACGGCCGCGTAGAGCGCCACTGCCATCGCCGCGGGGGCGTTGATGGTCATCGAAGTCGAGATATCCTTCAGGGAGATCCCCCTGAAGAGGATTTCCATGTCTGCCAGCGAACTGACCGAGACCCCGCAGATTCCGACCTCTCCTTCCGACACCGGATCATCACAGTCCCGCCCCATGAGCGTCGGCAGGTCAAACGCCACGGAAAGCCCCATCTGGCCGTGGGATAAAAGGTAATGGTACCGATCATTGGTGTCCTCAGGAGTCCCGAAGCCGGCAAACTGCCTCATCGTCCAGAGCTTCCCCCTGTACATGTTTGTATGGATGCCCCTGGTGTACGGGTACTCTCCCGGAAACCCGATATCGGCAAGATAGTTGATGCGGGCCACATCATCCGGACCATAGAGAAGATTGACAGGCTCGCCGCTGACGGTGGTGAAGCTGACACCCGTGCGGGCTCCTGCCTGTCCGGCGCGGTCTTGCCAGCGACCCTTTGCCTCTTGATAGCCGTTCACGCCCGCCATGATGCTCCCCTCCTTCATCCAACACCCGCCCTTATCCCGGCTCCACCGCCTGAACAATCGTTTTCAGAAGCGCGCTCCCTTGCTGCGGCCGGCCACCGGGATCATTCGCCGTGTGACATTCCAGGCTGACGGATCAGTACCCACGCAGCCCCATGCAGTCAGCCCGTTTGGTCTGAAATCGACGTCAGACTTCGTCCTCAGACTGTTTCGTCAGACATCAACGTCCCCTCAACGTCCGTCAACGTCTCCCGCCAAGCCTCACGCAGGCCCGGGCGCATTCCAGCAGCGCAGGCAAGAGGTTGCCTCTCCCTGCCGGCGGCGCCGAGGTTTTTTAAGGGGGGCGCGCATTTCCCGAGCTCCGCCCGGCGCACCTGACAACCCGGCCGGACGGATCGGTCCACCTTCCACCACTTCCATCACCGCCGTCTGACGCTTGCCTCGGACTCCGGCAGGATCCGTGCTTCCGGCCCCTACAGTCTCCCGAATCTTCTGTCAAGCTCCTCGGTCGAGATCCTCAGCACGATGGGACGCCCGTGCGGGCAGACATAGGGCATCGAGGTCGCGAATAGCTGGTCGATGAGCGACCGCATCTCTTGCTCGTTCAGCGGGTCGCCGGCCTTGATCGCCGAGCGGCACGAAAAGGACTTGGCCAGGTTGTCGCGCGCGTCCATCATCCCCTGCTGCTGGTATTCCTTGTAGAGCCCGAGGATTTCCTGCACGATGCGCTCCTCCGAACCGGCCTTCACATCGGCCGGGACTCCTTGAATGGACAACGTGTTCCTGCCGAACAGCGCCAGATCGAACCCCAGCATCTGAAAATGGCGGAACAGCTCCTCGACAAGCGCATAATCCCCCGGCGTCATTTGAACGGTGTACGGAAACAGGAGCTGCTGGGCGGACTGAAATCCGGTCTTGAATCGTTCCAGGGCGCGCTCGTAGAGCACCCGTTCGTGGGCAACATGCTGGTCCACGATCATGAGCCCGCTCCGGATCTGGCAGAGGATATACTTGTTGTGGAGCTGCCAGATCAATCCGTGGGAGTCGCCTTCGGGGCGGTCGGCCTGATGTGTGAGGACGCTCCCCTGCCGCGGGGGAACCTCTTCCCTGCCCGGGGGAGCGAGAAGGCTCCAAGCCATCCCGTTGCCGCCGGACTCGTGGGGCGGGAAGATCTCGCCGGTTGCCGTATCGACCGGTGCGGGGGGCCATGGCGAATCCGCGGACGGCCAGCGATGCTGCCGCGGCGAGAATTGCAGTTCAACGTCGGACCCCGGGGAGCCCTGATCCATCGACAGGACGGGAAAGGCCTGAGCCCCGGAGAGACCTTTGCGGACCAGTGCGCCGGCCATCCGATAGATGCCCTGCTCGTCGTCGAACTTCGCCTCCATCTTGGAGGGGTGCACATTGACATCCACGCGGCGCGGATCAACTTCAATGAACAATATGAAGAACGGAAACGTGCCTTTCAGAAGGAGATTCTCATAGCTGCTGAAGACCGCGTGACTGATGTTGCGGTGCACGATGAACCTGCCGTTCAGAAAAAGATATTGATGCGTGCGGGTCTTCTGACCGAAGGAGGGCTTGCCGATGTAGCCGGAAAGCGACAAGGCTTCCGTCCTCTCCTCAACCGGGATCAGGGATTCCATCAGCCTCTCGCCGAACACGTCCGACAGGCGGGTCTCCAGCGCGGCCGGCTTCAGGTTGAAGATCGTATCGTCGCCGTTCACAAACCGCAGCTCGAGCTCCGGATGGCTGATGGCGACGCGGTGGACGGCCTCATACACATGCCGGAACTCGGTCGCCCTGCTTTTCAGGAACTTCTTTCGGGCGGGGACATTGAAGAAGAGGTTCTGTATGGTGACGGTAGTGCCCTGCTCCCTGGCCTCGCGAGTGACCCGCGGCTGGCCGCCCCCGTCAATGCGCACCATGACGGCGGCATCGTCCCCGGCACGGCGGGTCTTCATGGTGACCTGGGCAACCGCAGCGATCGAGGCAAGCGCTTCTCCGCGGAAGCCGTAGGTCCGGATCTCCTCCAAGTCTTCATAGGTGGAGATCTTGCTCGTTGCGTGCCGGAGGAACGACGCCACGGCATCGTCCTGGTCCATCCCGGTGCCGTTGTCGGCCACCTGGAGGTATGTGACTCCCCCGTCCTTCACCGTCACGGTGATCCGTGTCGCGCCGGCGTCCAGGGCATTCTCGAGGAGCTCTTTTGCCGCCGAATCGGGCCGCTGGATGACTTCGCCCGCCGCGATCTTGTTTGCAACGTGGTCGGGCAGGATCTGGATCTTCCTGCGACCGTCAGCTGATGACGTCACGCAGCAGCCTCCCCGGTATCGAACAACGCGTCAACAAACGCCGCGCGGTCGAAGGGCTGAAGATCGTCGAGCCCCTCGCCGACGCCGATGAATCGCACGGGAACATTCATCTCCCGGGCAATTGCCAGCACCACGCCTCCCTTGGCCGTGCCGTCAAGCTTGGTCAGGACCAGGCCGGTCACACCGACTGCAGCACCGAACTGCTTCGCCTGCTGGATGCCGTTCTGGCCTGTGGAGGCGTCAATCACCAGAAGCACCTCGTGCGGGGCCCCGGGGTGAACCTTTTCCACGACACGGCGGATTTTCCGCAGCTCTTCCATCAGATTGACCTTCGTATGGAGCCTCCCCGCAGTGTCGATGATGACCACATCGGCTCGCTGGGACACGGCCGAACGCACCGCGTCGAACGCCACGGCCGCCGGATCGGAGCCCTTTTCCTGCCGCACCATCCTGGCGCCCGACCGCTCTGCCCAGATCTCGAGCTGCTCGTTCGCCGCAGCGCGGAACGTGTCGGAGGCTCCGATCACCACCTTCTTCCCTTTCTTCACGTACACGTGGGCGAGTTTCCCGATCGTGGTGGTCTTTCCTGCCCCGTTGACCCCGACCACCATGATGACATGCGGGAGGGCTCCGGTAAGCTCGAAGGGATCGGTCTCTTCCTGAGGCGCACCGTTCAAGTGGGACCGAATCTCGTCTTTCAGCAGCCCCATGAGCTCGCCGGCAGACGCGTACCTGTCTTCCCGCGCGCGCTTCCTGAGCGATTCCACGATATCCACTGTGGTAGCGACCCCCACATCCGCGCCGATCAGGATCTCCTCGAGCTGCTCCAGGAAAGCATCGTCGACTTTCCCGCGTGCGGTGACAAGCCGCGTCACCCTGGTCACTAGCGTCTCGCGGGTTTTTGCCAGGCTCTCCTTTAGCTTCCCGAATCCCAGACGGTCAAGGAGTCCCAATGCTCTCAGCCTTTCATCTTCTGGACGAAGACGCGCGCATACAGGGCGAGCGAGAGAAGCAGCATGGATGCGCTGGCGGCAATTCCGGTTGTCATGAGCCAGCCCGGGACGCCCATGAGGGCAAAGGTGAGCGTGACGGCCACCACCCCGATGGTCCACTTCCCCACAACGTTGGAAGGAAGGATGAGACCGAAGCGGATCTTGAGGAAGATCCCGCCGGCGAAGATGAGCAGGTCGCGCCCGAGGAGGGACGCCACAAACCAGAGCGGAATCTCTCCCCGGGCGAGCAGGACCAGCCCCACGCCAGCCACGCCGATTTTGTCGGCGAGGGGATCGAGGATTTTACCCCATTCGGTCACCTGGTTGTACCGGCGGGCGAGGGCCCCGTCAAGCCTGTCGGTGGCCACGGCGACGATGATGATGGCCAGGCCCCACCACCTCGCGTTGGGCGATCCTGAAAGCATGACGAGAACAAACGGGACGCTGAGCGCGGCACGCGCAATGCTGAGCAGGTTCGCCGCCGTCAGAAATGTCGAGGATGTCCGTAGGTCGTCCGCCGCGGTGATCACGCCTCATTCTCCTCCTTGGTCTGCCCTGTATCCACGGGCACCGGGTAGCGCCCGCTGAAGCAGGCGGTGCAGTACTGCTCCCCCTGGCTGTGCGGGGCGGCGGAGAGCATGTCGTCGATCGTCAGGTACCCTATGCTGTCGACCCCCAGCTCGAGGCCGATCTTCTCTACGTCGCCGCCGCACTGATTCGCGATCAGCTCTTCCCCGGTGGGGAAGTCCATTCCGTAGTGGCAGGGAAATTTGATCGGAGGAGCGGTGACCCTGAAGTGCACTTCCTTCGGACCGGCCTGGCGGATCAGCTGAACGAGCTGTTTCGACGTCGTGCCCCGGACGATGGAATCGTCCACGATCACCACCACCCTGTCCTTCAGCACTCCCTTCACGGTGTTGAATTTTGTCTTGACCTTGTTTTCACGGACATCCTGACTAGGCTGGATGAACGTGCGCCCGATATAGTGGCTGCGGATGAGGCCGATCTCCAGCCTCGCATTGCCGCCGTTCTTGTGCGTCTGCTGGACATACCCCATCGTGGCGGTGTTGCTGGAATCGGGTACGTTGATGACGATCACCTTGTCGGCGGGGTCCTTCGGAACCACGGGCCTGCTGTCGGCCAGGGCCTTGCCCAGTTTCCTCCTGACCTTGTCCACGCTGTGCCCGAAAATCTGGCTGTCGGGGCGGGAGAAATAGATGAACTCGAAAATGCAGTAGTGGGGCTCCGCCGGGCGGTTGTCGATGCGAAGCGATCTGACGGCCCCCGTCCTGCGCGTCTCCGCGTCGAAGACCACGATTTCTCCCGGCTCCACATCGCGGACGTATTCCGCATCAATGATATCGAATCCCACGGTTTCAGAGGCGACGAAGTACGCATCCCCTTTGCGGCCGATGGCCAGGGGCCGGAACCCCGCATGATCGCGTGCAGCAACGAGCATGGTATCGGTGAGGATGACGAGGGAAAACGCCCCTGCGATCTGCGCCAGGGCATCCCGGATCTGGTCGATCTGCCGCTCTTCTCTGCTCCGCGCAATGAGGTGAAGGATGACCTCGGTGTCAGAAGTCGTCTGGAAGATGGTCCCCTCGTCCTGCAGGCGCTTGCGAATGGCACGGAAGTTTGTGAGGTTGCCGTTGTGCCCCACCGCGATGTTTCCGGACCGGTAGAGAACGCTGAAGGGTTGGACATTGGACTTGTTGTTGGCGGCCCCTGCCGTGGAGTAGCGGTTGTGGCCGATGGCGCTGTCGCCCCGGAGAAGATCGCTCAGGATGCGGTCATCGCGGTAGACATCGTTGACCAGCCCGAAATCCTTGTGAACATGAAACCGATGCTTCCCCCCGGGGGCGTCGAATTCCGAACTCACGATGCCCGAACCCTCCTGTCCGCGATGCTGCAAGGCCAGAAGCCCGTAGTAGGTGAGCTGGGATGCGCGCGGGTGACCGAAGACGCCGAACACCGCACAATGTTCCTTCGGCTTGTCGTCCTGCAGCGGGGGCAGTGGGGTTTCAGTTCTTGCCATGGATGATTGGAACCGTGTTGAGTTGATTGTTGGTGCACGCCGGCAGTTCCCCGGGCGATGACTGGGGCCCGGGGCACCCGAGATTTGTAATATAGCAGAACGCGCCGCCTGAAACAAGGACTTGACCTGCACGGGGTAACCTGTTGGTGCCTTTCGAGTTCCGGGACGATGCGGGCGCACGAAGCGGGTGACGGGAACAAGTAAGGAGCCACCGGCGGAGACCCGGAGCCGGCCGGGTTTCAGGAGAGGATGGTGTCCTTGAGGAAGCGGGAATCGTCTTGCTGCCGGTAGTCGGTTGTCCGGTGGAGGCCCCGGGACTCCTTCCGGTCCATGGCGGAACGGATGATAAGATCGGCGCAGAGCGCGATGTTCCGGAGCTCGATCAGCGCATCTGTCACCTTCGTCCGTTTGTAGAAATCCTCGACTTCGTTCCTGACGAGTTCCACCCGGCGCGCGGCGCGCTGGAGCCTGAGCGTCGAGCGGACGATCCCCACGTAGTCCCACATGACCTGCTGGATCTCCCGCCGGTTGTGTGAGACGAGGATCCACTCCTCCGCGTTCAGGGTGCCGCTGTCATCCCATTCTTGTACGGGCGGAAGGGGCGATTC
>Ga0182021_10000139_pt1 | contig 67565 bp, 62 predicted proteins | sample 612E3MmetaG_FD_120493 | JGI IMG/M metagenome (GOLD analysis project Ga0182021, IMG submission 120493) | Permafrost microbial communities from Stordalen Mire, Sweden - 612E3M metaG (Illumina Assembly) | ecosystem: Environmental > Terrestrial > Soil > Wetlands > Permafrost | place: Sweden...
ATGGGCACATTGTCGCAGTGCCCCTCCACCTTGATCTCGTTCGCCGTGTTGCGCAGCATGCCCGATAACGCCATGAGAAAGTTCGTAGCTGTCGGCGTCAAGGCGGCGCTCGCTGATGGAAAGACCACTTCGTCCGTGCTCAATCGGATGACCAGGCCCTGGTCATCTATCTGCGTCTTGACGTTGCTACCGAGGCCCATGTTCTTGATATCCGTGTCCACTTTATCTTTCATCTGCTCGAGCTGACTCTTCGGCCTCGAGGTTTCCCCGCTGCCCCCTCCGCTACCTCCGCCACTGCCGCTTCCGGTCCCGCTTCCGGAGCCTCCCCCGAAAGCCGCGTGGGTCGAAGCGGCGAGCTTCTTCCACTTGGTCTCGTTAACGGCCGACATCGCGTACAAGACGATGAAAAAGCACATCAGCAGGGTCACGAGGTCACCGTAAGATATGAACCATGTCCCGCTGTGGCCTCCGCCACCGTCGCCACCACCTTTCTTCTGCCTTGCCATAACTGCCTCCGTGCAGTAGCTACTCCATCACCGGGGCCGTAGCTCCGGCCTTCTTCTTTGATTCTCCCTTCTCGCCTTCCGCATCTGTCCTGAACTTGGGTGGCAGGAAGGTCTTCAATTTTTCCTCGACGAGGCGCGGGTTGTCACCCGACTGGATCGACATGACGCCTTCGATGATCATCGTTTTTATAAGGACCTCACCCTCGCTCCTGATCTTCAGCTTGTTCGAGAACGGCTGGAATATGATGTTGGAAGAGAAGATCCCATAGAATGTCGCCACCAAGGCGAGGGCCATGCTGGATCCGAGCTTGCTGGGGTCGTTCAACTTGGCCAGCGTGGACACCAGGCCGATGACCGTTGCCAGCAGGCCGCACGCCGGGGCGAACGCCCCGGCAAGAGCAAAGAACTCGACACCTTTCTTATGCCGGTCCTCGAGGAATATCACTTCGTTTTCGAGTATATCCTTGATGAGCTCGGGCTCCGTGCCGTCCACGAGGAGCTGGACGGCCTTGACTATGAACTCGTCGTTTATCTCGCCCAGGTCCTTATCGAGCGAGAGGACGCCTTCCTTTCTTGCTTTTTCCGCGAAACCCACCATCTCCGCGATGGTGCCCCGGGGATCAAGCTTCGGAGGTTTATATATAGTCTTAAGGAGCTTCGGAAGCGCCTTCACGGTTGTGATGTCACTGGCCAGGGCCGTGGCGCCGAGGGCCCCGCCGAATACTACTATGAGCGCGTTGACCTCGAAAAAGCCCCCTATGCCACCAGACATCATCAATCCGACCAGGACCGCTCCTACGGCTACGCAGGTCCCGATGATTGCCGATAAGTCCATGGCACCCAATCCTTCCTACTGCGTGAGAAGGCGAAATCGATCTCTCCCACGCGGCAACATGCCTCTCTTTGCAGTATCCGCTTGAAGTTACCCCCCCTGGTTATCCAGCACATCAACCGCACGGTCTACGTCCATGTAATCAATGGTCTTATCCACCGGGACGTTGGTGCGGATGATCGGCCGAATGACCTGGCGGTACTCTATGATCCTTCGGATCACTTCAGCGATGGATTCGGATACCACGATCTTTTTGCCCGTGGTGAAAGTGATTATCGTGTCCGGCCGCGCCTCGATCATCTCGATGAGCTCGGCGTTGATAATCACCTCCTCGTCGTTGAACTTCGTGACCTTAATCACTGGCATCACCTCCGGTGGGATTTCCGGGGCGGGCTCCGATCAGCCCGCCCCGGTCCCCGCTCTTGTGTTATCGCCTCAGGTTAACTAGGTCGGAAAGCATCTGGTCGGCTGTCATTATGGTCTTTGAGTTCGCCTGGAAGCCGCGCTGGGCGACGATCATGTTCGTGAACTCCTGGGAGAGGTCGACGTTCGACATCTCGAGCGTGCCGGCGGTTATCGTTCCGCGGTTGCCCGTTCCCGATGTACCCACCTGCGGATCCCCCGAGCTGTTCGATACCGTATACATGTTGTCCCCAACCTTGGTCAGGCCCTGAGGGTTGTTGAAGCTGGCGGTTGCGATCTGCGCAAGCGTCCTGTTGAGGCCATTGGAGTACATGCCGCTTATCACTCCATCATCGCTTATGGATATCGACTGTAGATCGCCGCTCGGGTACCCGTTCTGGCTGGTCCCCGCAATTGTTGAATCCGTGCTGAACTGCGTGACGCTCGTGGTCAACCCGGTGGCGCCGAATTCCGGCGTGATGCTGAGCGCGGCCGCGCCCGCCGGAGTGAACGCGATGGCGCTCCCTGTCGTGGCGCTGAGAAGTCCGTCAGTGCCGAACGTCACCGTCCCGCTGCCGGTTATGCCAGTCTGCCCTGAGGCCGCCCAGCTCCACACGTTGTTGCCTGTCTTGGTGAACGTCATGGTGACAGAGTGCGCCGCGCCCTGCGAGTCCCTTACTTCTATGGAACCTACTACTGTATCGCCGATGGTGTCGTTTGCCGGCAAGTTGCCCTGATACTGGATCTGGGTTGTGGCCTTCGGCTGCAAAATGCCCTTCCCGATAGGAATTGTAATGTTCTGGATCGTGGTATTGGTGTCTATCGTCCCGGCATTATTGGCCATCCACCCCTGTACGGTGTAGCCATCCGAGGGATTGATGAGCTTGCCTGTGGAATCGATGCTGAAGCCACCGGCCCGGGAGTACGCGGTGGTCCCGTTTCCTTTGGACAGGATGAAGAACCCGTCGCCCTGGATCGAAAGATCGGTCTGGTTACTCGTAACCTGGAGGCTTCCCTGGGTGAAATTGTTGGACACCGAGCCCAGCTTGACACCCAGGCCGACCTGTATGGGGTTGGTGCCACCGAGCGTACTGGTGGACGCCGACGCGCCCCTTACTGTCTGGCTCAGCAGGTCCTCGAAGTTGACCTGGCCGGCCTTGAATCCAACCGTGTTCACGTTCGCAATGTTGTTGCTTATTACATCCATCAGCAGCATGTGGTTTTTCAGGCCGGATACACCGGCGAACATTGAACGCATCATTTGCGCTCGACCTCCTCTGTCTCTTGTTGCGGCTTCCTCTCTGGAGGTCCAGCCGCTTATTCGTCATTCTTTGTTTACAATCACTGTGCTATCGATATTGGTCACGACACCATCTCGAAGACGATCGCCGGTCATCGCGGTAACGACCTTCCTCGAAGGCACGTTCACTATCAGTGCCAGCCTGTCCATGATCACCAGGGAGTTTCGCGCTCCCTTGACCTCGGCCTTGTCGACCGCCTGCCCGAGCCGCTTGATGTCATTTCCATCGATCGATATGTCCCGGCTTGCCACCCGCTCCGCGGCGTGCTTGCTGAAGCTCAACCTGCTATCCGCCAGTTGCTGCTCAAATGACACGCCTGCCGCGACGGGCTTTACGCCCGAGGCCGGTTGCGCCGGTATCCCGACTATCCCGGGCGTCTCCTGCGCGCTATTGATTTCGTTCATCCTTGAACCTCCGGTTGCTACGCGCTAACCTGCGTTACTTTGTCGAGTGAGATCTCGCCGTCAGCCAACACGAGTACAACACCGTTCGAATCGTTTTGAATCGACTTCACCGTTCCTTCCAGCGTCGCGCCCGCGGTGGTGGTCCCCTTGACCGTCTTTCCGATCATGGAAGCGGCCTCGCCCATCGAGAGGCTGGTCTTCATGCTTTCGAGCTGGTCGAGCTGGCTGAACTGCGCCAACTGGGCTATGTAGTCCTGGCTGCTCGAAGGATCCAGTGGGTCCTGGTACTTCATCTGGGCAATCAGCAGCTTCAGGAACGCGTCCTGCCCCAGGCTGTTGTTTGACGACGTCGATGTGGTCGAAGTCGTGCCCGTAGTGCTTCCGGTTCCCAATATCGAACTCGCGTCTATCTGCATGCTTCACCTCCGTTTATACAACCATGTCTACTAAGTCCGAGGACCAACCGAGCGGTGCCTCCGCCCTCTGTGCTTCCAGCTCCACTGGAGCCGGGTGCCGGGTCCCCCGACCTGCTTCGCCTGTGTCCTGCCCGCTTCCACCGTGACTGGAATCAAGTCCAAGCTGCAGGCTGTCGACGTTGACGCCGAAGTTCTGGAGCGTCTGCTTCAGGCCGTCCGCCCCATTCCTCAGGAGGGCGAGCGCTTCGGGGGTGGAAGCGGTCACCTTTATGCTCACACCGGAGTTACAATCAACTTCGATCTTGAGCTGCCCGAGATTCGGTGGGTCCAGGCGAACCGTCGCTTTCGACGAATCGCCGTCCATGACGAGCCGGACTTGAGATATCACCGCATCCTCTACGTTGCCGCTCCTCACTGCAGAAGCGCTGGCGTTCGTGGTCGCGTTCGTCACCTGAGTCTTTGTGCTGGCGCTTTCCGCGGTGCCGCCGGCTGGCTGGGTTCCAGAACCCGACGCCTGGGCTGTGGACCGGATGTCCTGCCTGGCTCGTACCGACTGGGCCGCCTGGCTCCCACGCGCTGACTGAGACTCGGCCTTTGAGGCTCCAGTGCCTGCCACTTCCGCGTTTGTCGCCTGGACGGATGTCACGCGTCTGTTACCGCTTTTCGCCCCGTCGACGCGATCGACGACCGTATCGGTCCCTTTCGAGGCCTGGGTCTTCAACGTGTCACCAATCGACACGCTTCGCGCGGCTTTTTCCGTGCTTGCGACCTGAGCCGTCGTCACCGTGTCATCGCCCGTTACGCTCGCTATATCAGCCGTCCGTTGCGCTGAGCTCGAGAGACTGTTCACGCGTATGGCCTGCGAGCCGAGCCGGCTTTCGGGCACCGTCGACTCGGAGTCCGCCCTGGCGGATGCCGTCTGAGTGGCCTTCACGCTGCTCTGCGCGGACTTAATATCGACATGGGACCGCGAAGCGGACGCTTGCGACGCGCCTGGCTTCAAGCTCGAGTCCCGGTCGCCGACCTTCTCTGACGTCGCCCGGGCCGTTGCGGTTACCGTTGAGGCCCTCTGCGCTTCGAACCGACCTGTTCCTGTCAGCTCCTTTCCTGAAGAAGAGCCCGCGGAACCGGTTTCTACGGAGAGCCGGCCCGACGAGGCAACACACGTGAGTGGCTCGAACCGTGACGCTTTCGACGATCCATTGAGCACTATCGATTCGGTGGCCTCGGCGACAGTACCCGATGTGGCGCTTTTCGAGGTCGCCGTGGTCTTGACGGCCTTCGCGGTATCCGATGCCTGTCCCGTAGCCGCTATCTGTTGCAGCAGGACGCCGGCGCTCGCGAGTGTCGGGCCTCCACTTTTCAACAGCGATTCGAACGAGACTTCGACGGACTTCCCGGTCGATTTGAGCCGCCTCGCGCTATCCACTTTCCTGTCGGCCGTATCGGCCATGGGTAGCGTCTTTATCAATGCCATTCCTATTCACCTCCTTTCATCTGAGCCGTATCGTTCAAGAAACCTATAAGTATCTCCGCGCGCAGGCATAGTTCGTATCGTACTTGCCCTCGAGCTTGGAGATTTTCACGACGTCACCGGTGTGCGGCGCCTGGATGAACTGGTTGTTCCCAACGTATATCCCCGTGTGATACAGAAATCCCGTCCCTCCGTTTTCGCCGAAGAAGATCACGTCTCCGGGCTGGAGATTTGCCCTGTCCACGGGCGTACCCTTGGCCGCCTGGCTCACCGTGTAGTGAGGAAGGTCCACGCCGAACTGTTTGTACACGTAGGTGACCAGCCCCGAGCAGTCAAAGCCGCTGGGTCCCTCTCCACCCCAGACGTAGGGCACCCCGAGGTACTTCTCGGCCGCGGCCACGACCTGCTGGCCTTTCCCGCTCGATACGGCCGACTGTACGGCGCTCGACTGGTAAAGGCCGGTGCCCTGGAGGGTGGCGTCAAAGCTCGTACTACCGGTGCCCGTCGTGAGCGTGCCGCCCCCCGTGAGCGTGGCGATCTTCGCCTCGATCTCGCTTATTCTCGTCAGGACTCTGGTAACACCATCCAGACCGGCATCCAGCTCCTTCATACGGCGTTCATCTCATTGATGACATTGTTAATGTAAGTCTGCCCGCCACTCGGGTTGTACTTCGCGAGGATCTTCTGCGGGTCGTTTCCGTACCCGTAGCTCGCCACGAGCCTGTTGACCTCTGTTACGGCGTCTTTCCAGCTAGCGAAGCTCTTGCCCATGATCCCGAACGGGTTGTTCTGCCTGAAACAATCGCGGCCGCCCGACGACTCCGCCACCGCGATGGCAACCCCGAGCCTCCAGTCGATCCCGTTGGCCTTCGCGGCCTGGAGGAACGTTCCGGCCTCGGCGGCGAGCCCGGAGTTGAAGTGCCTGCTCTGCATATAGGCGGTCAGGCGCTGTAGCTTCTCGGCATCGCCCGGGTCCGAAAGCGATACCGCCGTCGTGGATGATGTGCCGGTCATAGCGCTCGAGCCCGCCATCGCCGTACTGGAGGTCACAGTGGAATCTAGTACGGACGCGAAATCAGTCCCACCGGCAAGCGCCTTGAGGCGTGACTCTATGACGGCGATCCTCGCCTGTACCGCCTGGATTCCTGTGGTCGTCACCGTGAGCTTCCTTCCTTCGCTGCCCTCTGCCTGAGGAACCTGGACCCACCGACCTCGTCGAGAAAACTCTGCTCCTCGCGGCCAACCTCGTACATGTAGCGCTCTTTTTGCTTTTCCCGTAGCGTGTCTACGACTTTCCTGTCCTTGCTGGCCTCGATCATGATCTCGCGCTTCGCTTCCATGAACGCGGTCGCGGCCTCTACCACCAGTTGCTGCGCCTCGATGTCGACGGCGAGGCACGCGCGGTGGTCGGAGTAAGCCTGGAGCTCAGCGGGGCTGAACGTTTCCGCGAGCGCTGTCCGCATGCCCGCGATTGCCCGCCGCTCCTCGCTCCTCAAGCCTTCAAGACGCTCGCACGCCAGTTCCCATACGTGAAGCGCATCGGCGAACTCCCGCTTGGCTGTCTCTTCTTTCAACACCCTGTAACGGCCAAGCGTCTCCAACCTGAACTTGAACTTCTTCACTGGGCTCCACCGGATATCTTGATAAGATTGTTGACAGCTTCCTCGTACGTGACCTTTTCACCCACGTCCTGCCTCAGATAATTGTTTATCGCGTCGATGTTGAGGATGGCCTGGTCGATGTCGGCGCTGGAACCGTGCTTGTAAGCCCCGATGTTGATGAGGTCCTCGCCCTGCCTGTATACCGCGAGATTCTTTCGCAGCCATGCCGCCGCCCTCAGGTGCTCCTTTGTGTTGATCGCCGAGGCCAGCCTGCTCACACTGTTAAGGATGTCTATGGACGGGTGGTGATTCCTGGCTGCTATCTCGCGTGAAAGTATGATGTGCCCGTCGAGGATCGACCGCGCCGTGTCTCCGATCGGCTCGTTCATGTCGTCGCCCTCGACCAGCACAGTGTAGAGCGCGGTGATGGTCCCGCGATCGCTCGCGCCCGCCCGCTCCATCAGCCTGGGCATCATGGCGAAGACCGACGGCGGATATCCGCGGGTGGCTGGAGGCTCGCCCACCGTCAGGCCTACCTCCCTTTGGGCCATCGCGAACCGTGTCACAGAATCGAGCATGAACAGGACATCGAGGCCCATGTCACGGAAGTATTCCGCGATGGCCGTTGCCACCAGTGCCGCCTTGATGCGGATCATGGCCGGCTCGTCGCTCGTGGCGGCCACTATCACCGAACGGGCGAGCCCTTCCTCGCCGAGATTGTGCTCGATGAACTCCTTGACCTCGCGTCCGCGCTCTCCGACAAGTGCTATCACGTTGACGTTGGCCTGCGTGTACCTGGCCATCATCCCGAGTAGCGTGCTCTTGCCGACGCCGCTTCCTGAGAATATCCCCATACGCTGTCCCTTGCCACACGTGAGAAGACCGTCGATCGCCCTGATCCCAAGGCTCAGGGGCGTCGTTATCTGCCGGCGGGCAAGCGGCGGAGGCGGCTTGTTCTCCACCGGCCTCATCTCGAGCATGCTGTCGAGCGGGCGGCCGTCCACCGGCCTGCCAAGCCCGTCCAGTACCCTGCCCTGGAGAGAATTTCCAACGGGCGCCTCCAGGGGACGGCCGAGCGCGATAACCCTGCTTCCCGGTGCAACCCCCTGGACAACACCCAGGGGCATCAGCTGTACGCTCGTACCCCTGAAACCCACGACCTCCGCGAGCAGCCGGCCGCCCGAGCCCCCTTCGATCTCGCAGAGCTCGCCCATGCAAACACCCGGCCCGCGGGCTTCTATGGAGAGGCCTACCATCCGCTCGACCCTGCCCTCATACTGCACCGGGTCGAGTGACGCGAGGCCGGTCCGGCGCCGTTTCAGCTTCTCGCTGAGGTCGCGGTAATCCCCCTCGTCAAGCACCTGTCTCTTCCCTTCCGGAGACAGACCTGACGGTCTTTTCCAACCGGCGGTCGAGGCGGGCGTCGATCGTCCCCGCCTGTGTCTCCACGATACAGTCGCCGTGCACCAGAGATCTGTCGTTCACCATTTCGAAGTCCCCGAGATCGGCCATGCTGTCATCGAGCTCCTTCCGGCGCTCTTCGATCGCCGCATAATCCTCGGGACTCAATCTCACCCTGAGTGATTTGCGCTCCGACGCCCGTGCGATCACATTTCGCACGAGGTCGACTACAGCGTCCGGGTTGACGTCAAGGTCGTGGAGCATGAGCTTCTCGGCTACCTCGACGGCAAGCTCCACAACTTCTTCCTCGAGAGCGGCGAGCAGCGAAGCCCTTCTGTTTTCGAGCCCCTGGCGCATCGTCTCGAGCGCCGTCACCAGGCTTTTCATCTCGGCGGCGGCCTGTTCCATGCCCTCCCGGCACCCCGATGAAAAACCATCCTGCCGCCCGTCCTGGGAGCCCGAGAAATAACCTTGTTTCCTGCCTTCCTCAAAAGCGTTGTCGAGCATGGCCCGTATGGCCGGCTCGGTGCGGCTATCGTCCCGCTCCAACTCCAACGAGTCCTCACTCACGTGCCGCGTAGCATAGAGAGGCGACGGCACGGGCACGGGGCGAACACCCATTATCTGCACCCCGCGAAGCACGTTGCCGCGCTCGGCGACACCGTCGAAGGCATCGGCGCCTGCCGTCATGGAACCAAGTTCGCGGAATGGCTCAGACGATGATATCGTTGCTGTCGCCTCCCCTCGCTACCACAATGTCGCCCGCCTCTTCCAGCTTGCGGATCACGGCGACTATGCCTTGCTGCGCCTCTTCCACCTGCTTTAACCTGACCGGCCCGAGGTACTCGATCTCCTCTTCCAACATCGCCGCGGCGCGCTCGGAGAGGTTCTTGACGATCTTGCTGCGCACGTCCGTCGATGTGCCCTTCAACGCCAGCGCGAGCTCCTTGGTCTGGACATCCTGGAGCACGAGCTGGATTCCGCGATCGTCGAGAGTGATGATGTCCTCGAACACGAACATGCGCTTCTTGACCTCGTCGGCAAGCTGCGGGTTGATGTTCTCGAAGCTCTCTATTATCGCTTTCTCGGTGGACCGGTCGACGTTGTTCAGTATCTCCACGAGCGTTGTAATGCCGCCGTGAGACTCTTCGGTGAAGTTCTGGGTCATGCTGCCTGACAGTTTCTTCTCCAGGATGCGCTCTATACTGAAGATTACGTCCGGGGACGTGCGGTCCATGACCGCAAGCCGCATCGCCACGTCCGACGCTGTCTCTTCGGGGAGCGTCGAAAGAACCTCCGCGGCCTTCGCCGAGCTCATCGTGGCGACTACGATGGCAATCGTCTGCGGGTGCTCGTTGGCGAGCACCGCGGCGACCTGCGCGGTGTCGATCTCCTTGACGAAAGCCATGGGAGTCACCTGGACCGTGGTCGAGATCTTCTCGAGGATCTCCTCGGCCTTTGACACACCCAGGGCTTTCTCGAGAAGGTCCCTGGCAAAACCCACGCCTCCGCCCTGAAGGCCCTGGAACGCGAGGCACCTCTCGTAAAACCCTTGCAACACGTGCTCTTTTTCTTCCTGCGAGATGTTTGTGAGGTTCGCGATATGAAGGGTCAGCGTTTCGATCTCGATGTCCGACATATGTTTCATGACCGCCGAGGAGATCTCCGGCGACATGCTCATAAGCAGTATTGCCGCCTTCTTGTCACCCGTCATAGAGTGGCGGGTGGAAACATCGATCTGCGACATATGACTACGCCTTCTCTTTCATGGTAGCGCGCAACATCTGTGCGACCTCTTCCGGTTTCTGTGACGCCAGCAGCTCGATCGCCTCGAGGACCGCGGGTTTGTTCACGCCTTCCAGGAGCGGGCGTGCCTTGTTAATCAGCTCATCCTGCGACCGCGGCTGGAGCCCCAGTTGCAGCGGAGAGGTCAGCGCATTTCCCGAGCCGCCGCCCAAAGCCATCTGTGCCTCACCACCGCCGATGCCCAGCGCCGGCAGGCTGGCCAGGCTCTTTCTCGCCTTCTTGAGTTTGCGCCACAGGATGAACGCGGCGATCAGCGCGAGGACCACGAGCCCTCCCGTCTTGGCGTACCCGGAGATCTTGTTCCAGAATGCGGCCTTCGCCGCTGCCTGGTTGGAGCTCTTGCTGGCGGTGTTGTCGAACTGGACGGTCTGGACCGAGATGACGTCGCCCCTGGTGTTGTCGAGGCCCGCCGCGGCGCTCAGCGTCTCCCGGAGCGCGCTCGCGTTTCTGGCTTTCACCGAATCGTCGACGAGCACCGCTACGCTGAGCCTCTTTAAGGTGCCCGCTGGCTGGGTTACCTGCTCGGTCGTGTGGTTGTTGTCGTAGGTGGTCTGCGCATCAGTCTTGTTGTATCCGTTGCCTGTCTGGCCCGTGGTGGTCGTGTAGTTTGGAATATTTGATGTCGTTCCCGGAGTGCCGGTAGTCGTGCCGGTCCCGTTTCCGTAATTTTCGTTGCTGGTGGTCTGCTGGCTCGGGAGGCCGTTCGTCCCCGCGGGAGTATAAGTGTCGACCTGGCTGGTCTTCGAAGTAAAATCGAGGTCGGCGTTTACCTTTACGACACCCTTGCCGGTGCCTATCACCTTGTCCAGTATGCCCTGGAGAGGGGCTTCCATGGCCGCCTCGTACGTCTTCGTCGCCGTGATCTGCTCGGATGTCATCGCTGCGCCGCCGCTTTCCCCCGACAGAAGAGCGCCGGTTGAGTCCGCGACCGTGACGTTATTGGCGTCGAGCCCCTTGACGGAACATGCGACCAGGTGCGAGACGGCGGCGACCTGTCCACCCGAGAGGGTGCCACCCGCTTTCATCGTAACCATTACGGCCGCAGTCGTCTGTTGTTGGTCCTGGCTGAAGAGGGTCTCGTCCGGTTGGGCTATATGCACGACCGCGTCCTGAACCTGGTCCATCGACGCGATGGTCCTCGCGAGCTCGCCCTCGAGCGCCCTCTGGTAGTTGACCTTCTGGGTGAAGTCGCTCGCGCCGAAACTCGAGTTGTCGAATATCTCGAAGCCCACCTTGCTCCCGGCGGGCAGGCCGGCCCCGGCCAGCTGTATCCGCGCCTGGTCGACCTTGTTCGCGGCCACGAGAATTGTGGAGCCCTGTATCTGGTACGGGACCTTGAGCTCGTCAAGCTTCTTGGTCACGGCCGCCGCGTCCTTGCCGTCGAGGCCCGAGAACAGCACCTGGTACCTGGTCTTTCCCAGGAATGTGACGAGGAAGAACATGCCTGCGACAAGCACGAGTACCAAGAGCGCAGCGGTAACCTTCTGGCCCATCGAGTATCTCGCGGATATGCTCTTCAACTGGTTCAGGAACTTCTGCATGCTTCATTACCCCGCTTCGGCTAGACCTGCATGTGCATGATTTCCGTGTAGGCATCCACGACCTTATTCTTCACCTGCACCGACGTCTGCAGGGCCATGTTGGCTTTCTCGACGGCCAGGACCACCTGCTGGATGTCGGTGTTCTGACCTGTCGCCATTTGCGTTACCAACTGGTCGGCGTTGTCCTGAATGTTCGTCAGGTTGTTTATGGCGCTGGTCAGACCCTTCGAGAAATCCATGCTGCCCGCGGCTCCCTGAACCGCTGTCGTCTTCGCAGCCGCCGCTGCGCCCGTCACTGTTGCCGCGCCTGTCAATGGCGATATCTTCAACGTTGACCACCTACCTCAAAATATCCAGTGTCCTGGTCACCATGCCCTTCGAGGTCTCCATCGCCGTGGTGTTCGCCTCGTATGCCCGCGAAGCGACCATCATGTCGACCATCTCGGTCACGGCGTTCACGTTCGGCATCTCTACGTAACCGTCCGCCCTGGCATCCGGGTGACCCGGGTTGTAAACAAGTCGCAGCGCGCTCTGGTCCTGGGTGATGCCGGCGACCCGCACGCCCTGACCCTGTGAGAGGCTTGGGTCGGAGCTGGACCCCAGGATCGTGCTAAACTGCACCTGACGCCTTCGGTAAGGCCCGCCCTCGGTCGTGTGAGTCGTCTCGGCGTTTGCTATGTTGTCCGCTATCACGTCCATCCAGACACGGTTGGCGGTGAGGCCCGACGCGCTTATGTCAAAAGCGCTGAACATGCCCATTCCTAATGCCTCCCCTCGGTTATCACGTAGGTGTACATGCTGATCTTTGCCTTGAGAGCAGTGGCAGCCGCGTTATAAGAAAGCCCGTTCTTGGCGAGCTCCGCCATCTCCTGGTCGATGTTCACGTTATTGCCGTCACTGCGGCTGGCGGTGAGCGTGTCGACCTGCGACGTCGGCTGGAACGCTTCGATCTCTTCCTGTTGCTTCGTCGAACCGTCCAGGCCGTTCTGTCCGACTATCTCTGCGAGCTGGCTCTCGAACGTTACATAGCCCCGCTTGAAACCCGGAGTGTTGGCGTTCGCGATATTGTTGGCGATTGCCGAGTTGCGCGTCGAGTAACCGCTGAGCGACTTCGCCAGGAGCGACATCACCGGATCGTTGATGATCTCGTTGCTCATGGACTTGCACCTCCCTTCATCCCGGTCCGCCCCCTCCCGGGAGCGCCACCGGCGTCTACTAATGGACCGCGGTAGTCCAGTACGCTATCTCCTCGAGTATGTCGGCGTTCAGCTCGAACGCCTGGGAGACGAGGATGCTCTCTTCGAGACCCAGCACCTCGAGCGTGCTCTTGTCGAACTCGAAACCCCGTCCTGGCAACCTCTCCTTTCCGAGCAACCCGCTGGCAAGCGTATCGGCAACGTTCACAATCGCCGTCCCCTTTACCAGGTTCGGCACTTCTTCCACCCTGTGGTGGTACTTCATCAGCTCCACGAACCGTCCGGAAAGGTTCCAGTTCTCGGCGATCATCCCAGAGAGCTCCGCGTGGTCCAGCCCGCACACGCGCCGCTCGACATCGACCGCCTGGCAACCGCCGATATGCAGGGTCTGGAGCTCCTCCTCACCCGCGACTTCCCCGACGATGTCGGAGAGCACGATCTTGCCTATGTCGTGGAGGAGCGCCGCGGTCCTGAGTTCCTCCACCTGTTTGTAACCGGTCAACCGGCACAACCTCGCCGCCGCCGTTGCGACGCCGAGCGAGTGGATCCAGAGTGAGCCCTCTTCCATTCCGTACCCTTTGAGGTCCAGGTTCAGGATGTCGAAAGTTGAGACCGCCATGACCACCCTCCTCAGGCTCTGGATGCCTATGAGGGCGACCGCGGTGCTCAACGTCTCGACGCGTCGTGGAAGACCGTAATATGCCGAGTTGCTTATGCGCAGCAACCGCGACGTCAGGCTAGTATCGTTGGAGATGATCTCCGCCAGGTCGGAAAAGCTGCAGTTGGGATCGCGCGATTTCCTTATGACCTCGAGGACAACGGCATTGAGAGCCGGCATCCTCTCCACGGATCTCATCGCCTGTTCCTGTATCTGGCCTATGCTCTGTTGCAAGTCACCTCACCACCGGTCAATAAAAAAGGACAACAGCTTTTCTGTTGTCCTTCCGTGAACTGCCTGTAAATGCCCTTCTTGGGCCGGGCGCTCAAGTCAAACGATCCATGAAAGCCGGGCGCGGAAACCCCCGCCTGGCTGAATAGCCCTCCATCGCGGCCTTGCCGGCCCTTAGAGAGGACATCTCGCTCATAACGTCCTGCATGACTCTGGACATGAGCGAAACGTTCACTTCGTGCGCCGCGATAACGGCTTCAAACGTTTCGATCACACGAGCGTTCAAGTCACCAGAGTCCGGAAGACCTATCCGTTCCATGCTCCGGAAGATCTTCTCGTTCTCGTCCATGATCTGATCCGCCCTTACATACTCGCCCCTCAAAATCGCATCCCGCTCGGCGAGAATGGACTCTTTCAGCTCTTCGAGACAGACAAGGTACTCGGTGGCCGAGCCCTCGGCATGGAACTTGCTAGAGGGCAATCCTTATCGGCTCCTTCTTGTTCTCGCGCGCCTTGCGGGACGCCGCCTCCCATGCCTCGCGCAACTGGGCGACGAGGCCCCGGACCTCGGCGGAGATCGTCGGGTCTTTTTTTATGTTCGCTTGAACGAGCCGATAGTTCAGGTACTCGTATATCCTGTAAAGATCCTTGGCGATCTGCCCCCCGCGCTGGAAATCCAGCGAGGACATCAACTCGGACACGATGTTCTGGCTCCGGATTATCAGCGAGTTCGCCTCTTCGAAGTCCCCGGCCTCCATCGCGGTCTCGGCGCGGGCGAGGAACGAGACAGCTCCGTCGTAGAGCATGAGTATCAGCCTGTCGGCTGTAGCCGTCTTGACACTGCTCTGCTGGTAAGCCTGATGGTATGCTTGCGTCAATTCGGATCCTCACTTCTCTTATTTGAGGCTTGCGCTCATCCAGTTCGCGCTGATCGCCGTCACCTGCTGGGTGAGCCATGTGCCCTGAGTCTGAAGTTTCGACAGCGCGACTTCCATGTTCGTGAACTTCGTGGTCAGTTGTTGCTGCTTTGTCGCTATCGTGTCGTTCATATCAGAGATCTGTTTCTCAATATCCTTTATCTGGCCTTGAATATCGGTCTCGGTGCTCTCGAGCACGCCTCCGGTCTTCGTCTCCTCATCCATGCTCGACTCAACATCTTTCAACACTCCGGTCGTGGTGGCATCCTTCTTTAGATAGTCCGTCCCCGCCTGAAGGGTTGATTTGGCGTAAATTGTCAATCCCGGTATCAACGTCGTGTTTGTGCCACCGGCTGTTATTGTTCCCGTGCCTATCTGCGTCTCGGTCCCGCCTTCCACCGCGAAATAAGCGGTCAGGTTCCCGGACGCGTCCGATGCGATCCGGTACGTCCCGGCCTGGAGCTGACCTGACGACCTGCCCGTCACGCTATTTACACTGCCGGTCCCATCGCTCTGCAGGGTGGGCGTGCCGGTAAAAGCCCCGAGGATGTCCATTACATTGCTTGGGTTATCCTCGAGAGCGGTTGTGAAAGTGCTCTCATTAAGGGATAGCGTGGTCGACTTCGCCGCCGCAACCACATCGCCCGAAGAATCCGCGCCAACGGATATCCCGATAGACGAGAGATTGGTCTTGGTGCTCGTCAGTCCTACGGCGTTTTCACTTATCATCGTGCGGAGGCGGCTGAGCAAATCGCGCGCCTCTGCGTTGCCATTGAGCGTGCCCGCCGTCTTGGTGTCGGAGTCGTAGGCCGTATACGTGGCGAGGTCGGATACGGCGTCGTTGTATGCCGTGACGAAAGTCCGTGCCGTCGATACGGCTGTCGAGGTATCGCCGGTCACGGAAACGGTCGTGGGCACGTACGCAGTGCCGGCGGTGTTCATGTCGCTGACCGACACGAGGTGGAGCGTTACTCCCTGAATCGCACTTGAAACCGTGTTGCTGGCGCTGGTCATCACCTCACCGTTGTTGACGTCGTCTACCGAATAGGTCGCATTGGTCCCCAGCACCTGCGAGCCGGTGGTGCTGGCATACGTCGCGGCCAGGAAATTTCCCGAGACGTCCTGTAGCGAGATGCTCGACTGGCCGGTCGCCTTGGATGTCAGCACCAGCTTGTCTTTGTTCGAGTCATAACTGGCGGTCACCCCCGCCGAGGAGGAGTTTATCCTGTTTATCACCGTGGACAGCGAATCGTGGTACTTGTCGTAGTTGATATTCACGCCGTTGATGCTGAAAGTGCCCACAGCCTGCGCGCCGGTGGTCGTGCTGAGCTTCAGCGAATCGGGAGAGTCGGTAACCGAGAACGACATCGCACTCCCATTGGTCGGACTGTTGTCTGTTATCACCAACTTGCCGTTATTTGTGCCGCTGCTGTCGAGGACCGAAACCGTCACCGAGCCCGCGCCGCCGAGCGCGCTGTTGATCTTGGACTGAAGATCGGATGCGACGGTGGTGAGATCCGTCGTGCCCGCGGTGGTCGCGGCCAGGGCGCCGGTCGTGTAGCTCGTCCCGTGGTAGTTGAGTGTAAGCGTCTCGGACCCGACCAGGCTGAATCCGGCCTTTCCGGCGGTTGTCGAGCTTTCGACGATGCCGGTCTGAAGGGCGTCCTCTAGAGTGTTTGTCATTTTCGAGTTGTAGAGGTATGCGCTGGTAGACACCCTTGCGAGGTTGAACCCGCTGACCATCGTCTCGCCGGAAGTAGCCCCCCCGGCGCTTACAAGCGAAGAAAGCCCGGTGGTGGTGGTGCCCGAGACCGAAGTGATCGAGACACTACCTCCGGTCTTGTTGTCCGTTACGATCAACTTGCCATTGCCGGCTCCGGAGGAGTCGTCGACACTTACAGTAACCGACCCGGTGGAGCCCAGCTTGTCGTTTATCGCTGACTGTATCTGCGAGGCAAACGCGGTCAGGTCCGTGCTATCGGCAGTAGCTCCGGTTATCTTGCCCGATGTGGTTGTATAGCTCGTGCCGCCGAACGAGAAGGTGATCGTCGCATCCGAAGAGACGCTCCCGGCCACCTTTCCCTCGGCGGTGGCGCTCTCGGCTACCCCGCTCGTCCAGGCGGAGTGCGCATTCTGTCCGTACAGTCCGGACGCGATCAGGAAGTTGCTGGTATCCGAGCCGGTGCTGAGGTTGATGCTCCCATCGGCCTTGTACAGCTTCAGAAGGTTGTCCCTGCCCTGAGAATCTTTCTCCACGGAAGCCACTATCCCGAGTCCGGCATTGTTGATGTCGGAAACCAGGGAATTGATCGTTGCCATTTTGCTCGTGGCGCCACCGGCGCTCAATAATGATGAAAGCCCGGAAGTCTCAGTCCCGGCCACCGAGTCAACGCTCAGGTCGGTCAACCCTCCGGTTATCACGAGCTTGCCGGCTCCCGTTCCTCCTGAAGTATCGACCGAGACAGTCACAGACCCAGCGGAACCCAGTGCCGAGTTGATCTTTGTCTGAAGGTCGCTGGCTACCGAAGACAGGGTAGTTGTGCCCGATGTGGCGGCTGACAGAGCGGTGGTTGTGTAGCTCTTCCCCTTGAAGGTGAAGGAGACGGTGGAGTCCGAGGATATATTCCCGGAAATCGTTCCCGAGGTGCCACTGTTCTCCATCGCGCCGCTTGTCCACGCGGTGTTACCAATAGTGAACGTATGGTTGTTGATGCTGAACGTGCCGGCGGAAACAGCCGTGCCCATGCCGGCGTCCGCTAGACCGGAACTTGTCGATAAAGCATTGCCAAGGAAGCTCGTCGACGTCGCGGTCGTCGCGGTCGCCAGTTTGTATACCGTTACTTTATGGGTGCCGATCGTGGCCGCCGAGGTGGCCGCCGCAGTGACGGCACTTCCTCCCGATATCCCGGTTGCCCTTGAAAGGACGTTCGTGCTGTCGGCGAGGTTGGCGGCGGCCGCCTTCAAGGCCACGAGCTTGGTGTTGACGTCTCGTATCGCGGTCAGTTGCGCCGTAAGGGTGGCTTCTTTTGTCTGCAGCGTGGTAACGGGCTTCTTTTCGACAGCAATCAACTGGGTGATAATGGTTGACCAGTCTATGCCGCTCGAAAGGCCCGACAATCCCCCGACAGAGCTCGTGTAATCAGCCATGCTCCAGCTCTCCCATCCATGCTCGAGTCTTACGCAATCTGGACCCACCTATATGGTCGTGTCCAGCTTGTTTCCTTTTGCCAGGTCCACGGACTGCAGGAAGTCCGCTACCATGTCCAGGTATTTCTCCGGTGGTATTTCACGAACCACCTGGCCCGTGTCCGAATCGGTGAAACGGATCACGACCCTCTTGGTCGCCTGGTGGATCACAAGGTCCATCTTGGTCTGGCTCACAGCGACGGGTTGATTAGCCTTGGCGCTCGCCTTGCTGACTTCTTCGGGGACCCCGGTGTCGAACCGGGTCGCCTCGACCTCTTTCGCCGTCTTCTTCTCGACGTGCTGAGGCTTGCCTGTCAACTGTCCGTACGCCGCTCCCGCGATGCTCATTATGTTGTTATCCATGGCAATCACCCCCCACCCGTTCGGTTCCTTCCTTTCGGGTGGTCAGTAGTCCGCCTCGGCGGGGGCGGTCAAACCGCGGCCGCCCCCTGTTGGCGGAAATGGATATCTTACTTGAGCAACTGGAGTACGGTTTGCGGAACCGCGTTCGCCTGTGCGAGCATCGCGGTGCCAGCTTGCATCATGATCTGGTTCCTGGTGAAGCTTGTCATCTCGGCGGCCATGTCGACGTCCCTGATTCGGGACTCGGACGCGGCGACGTTCTCCTGAGTGACGCCCAGGTTGCTGATCGTGTGCTCGAGCCTGTTCTGGATGCCTCCGAGTGTTCCTCGGGTGGAGGCCACCTGCGATATCGCGGTGTCCAGACTCGCGATCGCGGCTTCCGCGCCAGCCTGGGTTCCGGTGTTGATAGAGCCGAGGCCCAGCGTGCTGGAGCTCATGTTGCTGATGCTGACGCCTATGGTCTCACCGTTGTTGGCGCCGACGTGCAGCGTCAGGTTGCCCGTGCCGACCGATATCGAACCGGTGCCGCTCGCCGAGCTTCCGATGGCCGCGTTCAGGCTTACACGGACGCCTACGCTATTGAAGGTTACGGCAGTGGTGTTATACCCGGTTGGGGCGGTCACGGCCTGCGTCTCGGTGCCGCCCGCGCCGGAGATGGTGAGCTGGGTGCCGCTCGCCGTCCAGGTCAGCGTGTAAGTGCCCGAGGCCGCGCCGATCGTCTCGACGTTGCTGAAACCGCCGCCAGCCGCGAGGCCGGTGGTGCTAATCGCAGCGCCCAGTGCGCCGTTCAGCAGAGCCTGGTTGTTGTACTTGGTCGACGTGACGATTCTGTCCAGCTCTGTCTTCAGCTGGTTCACCTCGTTGGAAACGGCTGTGCGGTCCGAGTCCTGCAGGGTGCCGTTGGACGCCTGAACCGCAAGGTCGCGCATCCTCTGAAGGATCGACGATGACTCAGAGAGCGCTCCTTCAGCGGTCTGAATCAGAGAAATGCCGTCCTGCGCGTTTGCGGAAGCCTGGTTCAGGCCGTTGACCTGTGCGCTCATCTTCTCGGAAATGCTGAGGCCTGCCGCGTCGTCAGCCGCTCGGTTGATCCTGAGGCCCGACGAGAGGCGCTCCAGAGACTTGGACAGCGCGTTGTCGGTATTAGTCAGGTTGCGGTGCGCGTTATTCGCGGCTACGTTTTGGTTGATCCTGAGACCCATTCGAAATCATCCTCCTTGATCCCGTTTGACCGGTGGCCCGGTCATTTCGGCTTCATGCCTTTTTGCCGGCTCTTTGGGGCTACCCGGCAAGCCCATCCTTGGACCCCTCGTTCCTGACCCAGTGGCATCACCGCCCTTCCTTGAACGATCAGCGAGCATCCTGCTCTTCCGCTGGTTTCTCGTACTCAATAGTCGTCCAATCCGTCTCCGGAACAATCCACCCGTTGGTTAGATCGGTGGGTCAATTTGGATGATTGACTGATCAATGGGATTTACCACCATGCTCAAGGGGGCACCGATCTCTTCGGTGTGAACTCCGGAAATCAAACCGGGCGGGGCTTTGGACCCCGCCCGGTCAGCCACCCAGCCTTTTAGACTTTTACTTTCGTTTCCGGTCTATGCCACAGCTGAGTGTGCTGATGACTGCGTTTCGCAGAGAGTGCTCAGGAGTTCGCTGAGCTCGTTCTGGACTTCCTCCGACACCGGGGGAAGGACGCTCAGCCAAAGGAATACTGCGTTCTGGAGTAGTCCGATCTGCCTGTTGTTGAGATTCATGGTCTCCCTCCTTGGATTAAAAACTTCGACCAATCCCTGGGTGGGCCCGGGGCTCCTCTCCGTTGGCGCCCCTGCGCCCTTAGACCATCATCCTTGACAGTTCCATGCACACCGGTGTTCCGTTTACTTCATTGTCGGGGAAATAAAAAACCATCTTCCCTGACGTTTCGAACCCGGATATCCGGCCCGGGTTGCAATCCATTGCGTCCCTAAATCCTTGCCGGCTGTATGGCCCGCCGGCCCTCCTCGATCCCTAAGATGCTGTCCTGACCCTGAAGCATCGACCTCCTTCCTGGCCGTCGACTCCCGCTCCGGCCTACGATGCTTTAACAGGATTATCGGCCGATCTCCCCCTGGCTTAATCCATCATTGGGATTACATCTGGTGGATAAATGGCGCCGGATGGTCGACAGGGCCTCAACTCAGGTCTCAACCCTGGTTCCAAGCGTGGCCATAAGGTCATTGGCCTCTTTGAAGGCGGGATCCGCCTCGTCGGTCACCGAGAGCAGCGTCCGGCACAAGGTCAGGGCGTCGACAACGAGGTCCGCGTTCGCGTATAGGAGAGCCAGGTTTAGAAGTGAAGGCACGTGTTGGGCGTCGCTCAAAAGGGCTTTCTTGAGCTTCGCCTCGCAGGCGTTGTAGGCTCCATCGGCGTACAGGAGGCACGCGAGATCGGAAAGGACGTCCGGGTCTTCCGGAGTGGTGTCCTCAATGAGCCTGGCGAGCCAGATCAACGTGTCGATGGAACACTCCGTCTCCGAGAAGTCTTCCAGCACCTTTCGCATGGATATCACGTTTTCGGGCTGCGGCGCCGCTCCCGGCAGTTGCATGATCTTATTGACCGCCGCCTCCAGGTCACCGACCTCCAGCAACTTCGAGACTTCCACGAGCAGGTCGGCCGTGATGAGCGCCGCGCTCTGGGGGCTGCTGGTCCCGGACATCTCCCCCTCGCCGACGTCCTGGTGGTGCACGTAGGTGTCCATCGAGATGAGGATCGCCGTACCGAGGCTCACGGCCGACTGCTCTATCAGCTTGAACGGTTGAGTCCTGAACCCGTCGGGGTCGCTCCGGTACGCGTTGATTATCACCACGTTCGGAACTGCGGTGAAGATGTTGCTCACGTAGGGAGCTCGCTTGCTCCTGCCATGATTCCGCAGGAACACTGCGCGGGAGTAATCCTCTAGTGAGGCTCCGAGCCCTCCGTACGTCCGCTTTATCGAATAGCCCTCGGGCCCGTTGTTCGAGATCGCCATTACGATCGAGCCCGCCTGGCGGGCGGCCTCCGCGAGGCGGCCCGCGGCGCCCTGTGGCGAAACGGCGTCGGCGGCCATGAACACGGTTACGCCCGCCTTGTGCAGGGCGCCCGACTCGACAAGCCGTCCCAGGACCTCGCCGGAAGACTCCGAAGGGCTTCCCGAAACGTCCAGCCCCGCGTGGATGCCGCTAACGTCGTCGCGCAGTGCCGCGACATCTCCGACGAGTTTGATAGCGGAGGGCCTCATCCCCGCAATTCCGTTGAGCCAGAGCTTCCTCGGGATGCCCACTACCCTCCCGTGCACTAATAACATATATCCGCGAGGGTCGGTCGCGTGGCTATAGGGAAGCACTTCCGGGACAGCGCCGTGCCGTGCCTTGAGCACGCATTCCTCTCCTGTCGCAAGATCGAGCGCGAGGTACTCGGCCGCTTCCGGCTCGCTTGAGAAGAGCACCTGAAGGGGCACGTACCGTTCATCAACGGTGGACCCTATCCTGAGCGGCCTCTCCGAATGGACGACGCTCCGGTTCGCGCCGCCATCGCTGACGAGCTCCCTGAGCCTCTCCCTCAGGAATCCTCGTGACATGTTGTCGAGATAGAACGCGTGCAGCTCTTCCCCTATCCGGTGGCGCAGCCCGGCGTCCTTGATGAGCCTCGAGCTTATCTGGGCAAACTCCTCCTCGTCAGCCGCCATAAGCGGGTACTCCGGCGGGAAATAGTCCGGGTCGACGTTTCTGCAGGCGAACCCCACTAAGGGGAGCCTGCACAACATGGCCTCCAGACGCACTAGCCCACCGACTATCGGTATCGTCTCTATGACAAAATCGGCGGCTCCGTAGTACTTCGAGCTGTCGTGTCCGGGCATGAGGAACCGGTCCTCGTAATGCGCGTAATCCGGCATATTAAGCTTGAAGTACTCACGCGGGATCTCCCCCGTGATCAGTATGTGGTAATGGTCGGGGTTATCATCCAGGATCCGCCGCACCACCTCGAAGTAGTCGAATATCTTTCCCTCGTCATCCCCCTCGGGAAGCAGGTCGATCTCGGACCCGGGCATCACCTTGAAGAAGCTTCCGACCGAGATCGAGACGGTGGCCGCCCCGGGTATGCCGAGCTCCTCCCTTGCCTCTCTACGGTCGCGCGGAACCAACTCGGCTGTCATGTGGACCACGCGGCTGCCGTCGATCTTTCTGTTTACGCGAGAGACCTCGCAGGCGAGGTCGCGGTATTCCACGAGGTAGTCGATGCAGTCCCTGCCCAGCCAGAACGAGTGGTCGGCGTGGTTGAAATAGATGACCGTCGGTTTTTCCTCGAGCGCGGAGATAGCCACCGGGGCAGCCACCTCGAACGGGTGCGGGAAGAGGAACAGCAGCTCGGGCGTCTGCTCTTCGAGATACCTGTACAGCGTCTCGGCCTTCTGGAGCATCGACAGCTCGCGGGTAAGGCACAACGTCTCGACTCCCATCTTGTCGAGCTCAGAGGAAAGCCGCGGATAAGACAGGGGCCTGTCGTCCAAGGCGGTCACGAATACGCCGATTTTCCAGTCGTCATCCCTCAACAACCTTATCCATTGCCTCATCACTTCTGAGTGCCCGCCTACGTCATACAATGCACTCGCGATAAATACGGCCTTACGCTTCTGGCGGGGTTTCCCGCCTGTTGTCGGCGACTTGAACCGGAAGAAGGCGCCGATGCTTGCCAGCACATCGTCCAGGTCCTCGTCGAACCACCCGATGTTCTTGTGGTCGGAGGTCTGCTGCGACCAGCCTATTTCGGCGGCGTGGTACGCGCATTGCATCGCGACGTTGAATTCCTTTTCCTCCAGGGCTTTCAACGCGTGCCGCTTGAAGTCGAGGAATTTGAAATATGCGTTTTGCTCTTCTCTTCGCACTTCTCAGCCCCAGTTCGGCGTTGCCGTGTTGAGCAACGTTGACGCGTGTTTCTGCTTCAAGAGGGCCGCATAGAGACCTTCCCAGAGGAAGGAGAAGTCGGTCACGTCCCACAACCTTGCCGCCGCGAGCGCCTTCAGACCCATCGCCCGTCTCGCGTCCGGGTTCTCTATGAGGAAGGTGAGTCTCGAGAGCCACTCCCGGGGCCTCGAGCACAAAAAGCCGTTTTCGCCTTCGGTTATCAATCGTTCGTAAGACGCGGCCGGGCTTGCAAGAAACGGGATGGCCAGCCTCCCGTATTCGATGCCCTTGAGGTGGCTTTTGCACGAGTTGAACCTGTTGTCGACAAGCGGCACGAGGCCTATGTCGAACCGCGTCAGCGTCTCGGGGTACTCGTAGAAGTTTACGGCCGGGAAAAAGATCTTCTGGTCGTCAGGTATCCCCGTCAGTGAATCGAAGATATTCTCCGGACCGCCGATAGCGACCTGGACGAAAGGGTATTTCCTGCAAATCCTTTCGAGCGTGCTCATGACTATCTTGAAGTCCTCCACGTGCGACTGCGAGCCCGCCCAGCCGATGACCACTTTGCCGTCATCTTCGCGGCCCGGCCGGTCCCAGTGCTCGTCGGAGAAATCCGTGCAGTTGGGAAGCGGGAACATGTACTGGTTGTAAGAGCTGTAAAGCTCGGCGAGCTCGCTCGTGGCCACAGTGACGGCGTCGGCCTCCTTCATGCACTGCATCATCAGTCCGATCTTGCCGTCGCGGAACTCCTCGAAAGCGGGGTTCTGGGCGGGAATAGCCTGTATATCGTCGTCCATATCGTAAACGCGCACTTTTCCCGCTTCTCCGAGCTTGCGCATCAGGTCGAGCGCCCGCTGTGATTGGGCGAGCTGGAATACGTAGAGATCGTATGAGAGGTCCGGGACATCGTCGATGTCAACCGCGAGATCCTCTGTGAAGAGCACCTCGTTTCCGCGCTCCTCAAGCTGTTTCCCCGGGTAGAAACACCTGTAGAAACCGCCACCCTGATAGTTAGCGAAAATGAAGAGTATTCTCACCCCGCACCTCTCTGGCTAGATTTACAGGCTTCTGCTTAGGCTATTAATACTCCCGCTCGCCGGGCGGCAAATCACCCGAAAGTTCGCCGGACACTGGACGAAAGATTGAGCCTGCGGAGCGAGCGTGAAGCGGACCGCATTTGGGCGCCTGTCATCAATATATCCACGCGCAATGGTTCGCATGACCGATTAGAAGGCCGGCAATGAGGCATTTAATTACTTCGAGAAAATCCATAGTTCGGGGTGGTGGTCGCAGTTCAAGGGTGCATTCGCTCCAGCGCCACCGTAGGGTGAAACCAAGGACGTGCCGGCCAAAGAAACGCTGTTGGAGTACCGGCCGGACCTATCACCAGGGCAGCCGCTGTGCACTAGTTCCAGGAGAGATACATTGAATGGCGAGTACGAAAAGCCGGTAAGGGCCGGCGTCATAGGGGCGGGATACATGGGCAGGCACCACCTGAGGATTCTCGGCTCGCTCCCGTCAGCAGAACTGGTAGGCCTGTCGGACATTGACTCGGTCGGGGGAAGAGAGCTGGCCTTGAGCCTGGAGACCCGCTTTTTCAACAGCACGCGCGACCTGTTCGAAGAGGTCGAATGCGTTGTGATCGCGGTTCCGACAGAACTGCATTTCGAGTTCGCGTCATCGGCGCTTTACGCCGGAAAGGACGTCCTGGTCGAGAAACCTATCTCGAGCACGCTGGTTCAGGCGCGCGAACTGTGTGACATAGCGAAAGAAACGGGGTCCATCTTCCAGGTCGGCCATGTCGAACGTTTCAACCCGGCGTGTCTGGAGCTCCAGCGCCTCGTCACAAACCCTTTCCTCATCTCCTGCGAGCGCCTGAGCCCCTACCTGGCCTCCTGGGTAAAAGATACGGGCGTAATTCTTGACCTCATGATCCACGACATAGATTTGACACTGAGCCTGGTCGGCAAGGAGGTCGTTCGGATCAACGCGCTTTCGAACTGCATTAAGTCGGAGGCCGAGGACCACGCGATCGCGCAACTCATGTTCTCTGACGGCACGATGGCCAACCTCGTGTCGAGCCGGATAAGCCAGGCTAAGGTCAGAAAGATATCCATTACCCAGCCCGATGAATTCATCTGCGCGGACCTTCTCAAGCAGACGATCGCGGTGCACCATTTCATATCAAGCGACTACTTCTACGACTCGAGGATGGGATACAGGCAGGAGACCGTTACCGAAGTGCCGTACCTGAGCCGGTACGGCGAGCCGCTCAAGCTGGAGGTCGAAGAGTTCATCGACTGCGTCAGGACAAGGGAAAACCCCCTGGTTGATGGTGAAGCGGGGTTCAAAGCCCTGGAGCTTGCTCTCGGCATCATCGACTCCGCGGGATTACTCAAGGTGAATTCATCGTTCATCATGAACGAGACCGGGCAGATCACCCCATCACGGATCAACTGAGCCGGGCATGAAAGACCAGATCTTGAGGGCGGTACCTGGAGGCCGCCTGAGACCCGGGCCCGGAGAGACCCGGCACTGGAAGTGCGCGGTAACGGGACAGGAAAGGAGCAAGAGCAAGGCATGGCTTGCGACTTCTCTATAAAGCACTACGAAGAAATACTCGAGACAGCGAAGAAACTCGGTTACGGGTTCTGCGACTTCACCGGGAAGCGGCGCACGCCGGGCAAGAAGCTGTACCTGCGGCACGATGTCGACCTCTCCCTGGCAATGGCCCTGGAGATTGCGCGCGTGGATCACGCGCTCGGGGTCAGCTCCACGTTCTTCGTGCTCAACGAATGTGATTTTTACTCCATCCTCGACGGTGAGACTATCGACCAGGTCAAATCCATAAGCGACCTGGGGCACGATGTCGGTCTCCATATCGACGTCCGCGACACCGTCAGCAGGGGCGCGGACCTCGAGGAGTTCGTCTCGCGGTCTATAGAGCTGTTCAAGACGTTTCTACCCGTCGAAGATGTTGTGGCCTTCCATATCCCCGACCCGGAGATCCTGCACCTCGAGTTCCGGCGCTTTTCCTGCACGTACGAGCCCCGGTTCTTCAGCAACATCGAATATATCTCTGACAGCGCCAGGAACTGGAGAGGTGAGTGCGCCTGTTCGAGGCTCGAGCGCGCGAAAGGTGATGTCCAGCTGCTTCTTCATCCGTTCTGGTGGGTTGCCGGCAGCGACTTCATGTCGGCCGGGGCATCCGTCCTTGCGGACGAGATCCGCCACACAAAGCTCGTCCTGGCCAAGAACGCCCCACCCATAGGTGTGCTGGACATCGGCGCGGAGGCTTGAGAGTGTTCACGTACGGCGACCTGGTAGCTTTTCTGCGGGACCTGGAGCTCTGCCGTCCGCAAGCCCCGGATGATATTGCCGCGCCGATAACCGGGTTCTCAGCGATTGACCGTTCGCTTCCGGGCACGCTCTCGTGGTCGAGGTCGACCGAATCGGACCTCTCACAAGTAAACTCCCTTGCGGTCATAGTCCCCTGCGGAGCCCGTGTCACCAACCCCGGCGGCATCGCAATAATTTATTCACACAGTCCGAGACTCGCGTTCGTCAAGGCGATGGAGAGATTCCTGCCGGCCGAAGAGAATTCGGGAATATCCGATGAGGCGCACGTAGAAGAAGGGGCGGTGATCGGCGAAGGTGTCGAGATCGGCCCGTATGCGTATATCTCCCCAGGCGCCAGGATTGGCGATGGCACTATCATCCGCGCTAACGTCAGCATCTACGGAAACGTCACTATCGGCTCGCACTGCCGAGTGCACAGCGGAGTAGTTATCGGGACGGACGGATACGGATACGAACGCGAGATCGGCACCGCCTGCAAGTTCAGGCACATCGGCGGGGTCGTGATTGGAAACGACGTCGAGATAGGAGCCAACACCTGCATCGACAGGGGAACCCTCTACGACACCGTGGTCGAAGATGGAGCCAAGATAGACAACCTGTGCCATATCGCGCATAACGTCGTAATAGGAAAGAACGTACTCGTGATCGCGTGCTCGATGATAGGTGGTTCGGCCCTCATCGGCGAGGGGGCGTGGCTGGCGCCCGGCGTGCGGATCCGTGACGGAATCACGGTCGGGCGGGGAGCGACGTGTGGTATGGGCGCCGTTGTGGTAAGAGACGTCGGTGATGAAGAAATAGTCGCGGGTGTCCCCGCAAAACCCTCGGCCCGGTTCAAGAAACCGGATTGAGCTCCCTCGGCCCGGTAGAATCACGATGTTTGGAGGCGGATATGGGGAAATGTCGCTTAGAATACTGGAATCAGTCCTTCGAATGGTCTAAGCCGGATTCACGCTTCCGGCGGATACTGGATGTGAAATGAAGAGAATCCTTGTTACAGGAGCCGGAGGTGCTCCCGGCTCCAATTTCGTGGACTGCCTGAGGATGGCAGGCGAAGAATTCTACATCATAGGCTGCGATTCCAGTGAGTATCACCTCGAGCTCGCCGGGAATCTGGATGGGAAATACCTCGTTCCTCGCGCCGATGATCCCTGTTATCTCGAGGAACTCCGCAAGCTGATCGAGCACGAGAAGATAGATTTCCTTCATCCTCAACCGGACGTTGAAGTCCTGGCCATCGCCGGAAACATACAGTCGTTGGACGTGAAGACTTTTCTCCCTGACTTTTCGACAATCGAGCTTTGCCAGGACAAGAGCGGTTTCAATGCTCGCTTGCGAGAAGCGGGGGTTCCTGTTCCGGTATCATACAGGCTCGAGTCCAGAGAGGATCTCGAGCTCGCTTTTCGTTCGCTTACCGCTGGAGAACGAACACAGGAGAAGGCCTGGATCAGAGCAGTGCAGGGAGCCGGGTCAAGGGGAAGTCTGCCTATCTATGATGTCGATCAGGGGCACCAGTGGATAGACTTCTGGCATTCTTCGCGTGGCCTTTCTTACGAGGATTTCATGCTGAGCGAGTTCCTGCCCGGCAGGGAATTCGCGTTTCAGAGTCTCTGGAAAGACGGCGCGATAGTGACATCACAGGCCAGGGAGAGACTGGAATACCTGTTCGGCAACCTGACTCCTTCCGGCCAGTCTTCAAGCCCTTCGGTGGCCAGAACATCACACGACGAAACGGTAAACCGTAACGCCAGTCAAGCGGTAGAGTCGGTTGACGGTAAAGCAGGGGGTGTTTTCTGCGTAGACCTGAAAGAAAACTGCGCCGGGATTCCCTGCGTGACAGAAATCAACTGCGGGAGATTCTTCACAACCAGCAATTTTTTCGCGTCAGCCGGATCCAACATGCCTTACTCTTATCTCAAGCTGGCGTTCGGAGAGAAACTCCCGCCACTGCCGCGCTTCAACGCGGTAGAGGCAGGGCTCTATTGGATCAGAGGAATTGATATGGGGTTCAAGCTCGTCAGGGATGGCGAATGGACGAGCCGAAAGATCTAGCATCAAGACTGAGGAAGGACCACTCGATTCAGTGCCTGGTCTTCGATTTCGACGGTGTCATCGTTTCTCTCAACACCGATTACCCGGCCCTGAAAAAGGCACTTCGCCGGTTCAGCCTGCGAGATATCGGGGCGGACATCGCATTCGATCCTCTGATCACCGGGCTAGAGCGGCTTGTGGCGCTCGGTGGTGAGAAGGCGCTCGGTGGTGCCTATTCGATGATCGAGGAATTCGAGTCAAATTGTCCGGGACGCCCGAGTGTCAATCATCCGATCGTCGACCTGATCGGGAGCGAAGCCGGGACGAAGAAGGTTGCTGTCTTTTCTTCTAACACGAGGAAGACAATAACCCGTCTTCTCCGTGAGATCGGCATTGAGGAGCTTTTTGACGTCATCGTTGCGCTCGAGGACGTTTCCAGACACAAACCAGACCCGGAGGGTATCAACAAGATCCGTGAGTCTCTGTCCATGGATAGAGACAGAATGATTTACATCGGCGACCGCGCGGTCGATATGGAAGCGGGAAGGAGAGCCGGGGTGAAGTCGATCTTGATACCTGACTGGTTACCCTGATTCTTCATTGATTCTCGACGAGGTCCCTGCCCGAATGACTCTTCCACGAATCAGTCCAAGCACCGGTTGAGTAATGACATTGAACCCGCCGGATTAAGATGCTTCAACCCGGACGCTACCCTGGATTTTCAGCCGGGCGCCGGTCCTCCGCATCACCTCGAAGGGAGATCAGGTAAGGCGAAACCTTGAAGAGCAGCGCATCGGAAGATTCCCCTGGTTCGAGCCCGAAGCTCGCGAGCAGGTCCGCGCGACCGGCCAGTGACCTCGCCAGCCCTACAAGGGTCTCCATCTCGAAAGCGCCATCTTTCGCCGCCTCCACAAGTGCGGCCTTAGACCTGCTCCATACTGGAGAGGCGCGGCCGCCGCCCACGAGTGAAGCCCGGGTCATGAGAAGGAGGAAGTACGAGCGCAACGCCTCCGCAGCCTCCACGCCCGAGCGCCCGAAGCCGAACCTGCGGCCGAACAACGCCGTGCGGCAGTAAAGCGCCGCGACCGAATCGAAGTCAGGTGGAATTATGTCGCGAAGGACCTGTCTCGCATCGGTGTTGAGCGGCTCGCCGGTCTCCCAGACGGTCCGGACAAACTCGGGCCTGCGCCTGAGGAGGCAGTACGCGCAAACGGCAAACAGGACTTCCAGCAGGTTGTCGTACTTGTACCTGGTCGCGGCGGCCGATTCGAGCTTCGCGCGCAGATCGTCGGAATCGCTCCCCGGTATCAACCTGCGTCCCTGCTCCAACATCACCCGGAGCGCTCTCATTTCGTCGTTCCACTGTTCCAGGCTAGCCATCGTGAAGAGCGAGTTCTCCAGGCCCTCCATCTTAAGCACCTGTTCCTCTATCTCCTTCGGCCCGAGCTTGGCTTTCTCGCCCTCCCTGGGACCCCGGTAAGACTCGGTGAAGACCCACAGGTCAGCCGACGAGTAGCGCGGTATGCTCACCCTGTATATGACCGAGTTGAGCAAGACCTCGAACATCTCAGGCCTGTCGCGCTCAATGAGGTATTTGAGCGATGTGAAGAAGTGCCTGTCGAAAGCTTCGAGGTACGTTAGATCAAAAGAGCCTTCACGTGCCGAAACGCTGAATACAATGTCCACGTACCACTGCGAGAGGGTAGTGAAGCCGACATCGTCGCGGCGCTCCAGGGCCGCTTTTCCGACGTCCGTGAGTGTTGTCAGGAGCTGTTCGACGAACATGTCCATTTCTGGTTTCCGGGCGATGTCGTCCAGGAGTGCCGTCACCAGGTTGGTCGAACAGCCGCTTATCTCGAGGTTGTCCGCTTTCATTGCGGCGCCGTGTATTCGCAGCAACTGATCGATCGCCGTAGAGAACGAGTTGTCGGCCAGCGGGCCGGACAGGCCGGCTGACTTCGCCGCCGCCATTCCCCGCAATTCGAGCGCGCCCTGCGGCCTGGCCGCTGGCGCTCCGCCGTGAACCTTTGCTCCGCTTTCGAGGAGTCCCTTGATGATCTCCTCCAGCCTGCCGAGCGAAGCAATGACCCGGGCGTTCTTGTTCCTTCGCTTCGCCTCGAAGACGAGCACCTCGGTAATGCCTTCGATTGACTGCGCGAAATCGGTGCTCTCGTCCGTGCTCATACCCTCCGTCGCGGCGATCTCGGCCTCTCTAAAGAGCTTGTTGAGGATGTACGTCGTGTCCGTTGTGTAGCGTTTCAGCAGGATGTAGAACCTGAACAGTCCGGCCGCGATAACCAGAAAGAAAGCGAACACCACCCAGGTGAATGCGGTCCATGCGTGCGAGAGAGCCCCTGATGTCCCAAAGAACCTGAGCGTGACAATTAGGACTATGTTGGCCATCAGCATCGCTGGAAGCCACTTTATCGCTCTCTCCTGAGAAAACTTCCTGGAGATTATCTCGGACTCGTACAGCTCGGAGATCCGGGAGACGATGTCGAGGCTCAGCGGGATTGCAATCGCGATTATCGTGGTTTCGAAGGCAAGGGTGTAGGTAAGAAACTCGGGTGAAGGAGAAAGCGCTGCGAACGGCAGCCTCGAGAGGCCACCAGCCAGCGCTCCCAGGACGAGAGAAGAGGTCATATCTCATCCTCCCATCCAGACCTCGAGTAAAACTCCACCACTCGCTCGAGCTCTACCTCAAACCTGGCAAGGGCGTCACCGGCCTCGTCGGCCATATCGCCCGTGAGAGCCTCTATGTTTTCCGCGGCCTCGTGGGCGCCCGTTGCTCCGATCTGGCCCAGCGTCCCCTTCAACGAATGGGCAGCCCTCGCCGTGGCCTCCATGTCTCGCTCCGAGACGCCCGCGCGCAGCTTCTCGAGCTTCACCTGGTAGTCTTCGAGGAACAAGGAAACGAGTTCGGCCAGCAGGTCTTTCTGTCCTTTCAGCATATAGACGGCCCTGGCGGCATCAACGGGATTTTCATGTCCGCTGTCGCCACCGTTTCCATCGCCCTTCGGATTGCTCTCGGCCGTGAAAGCTTCAGCCCCGTAGTTGCTGAGGTGCCTGGGTGGTTGCTCTATCGACAGGTGGCGCTTGATGATCTTGCTCATCTCGTTAATGCGTATCGGTTTGGCCATGAAGTCATCCATGCCGGCGGCCTCGCATCGTTCCCGGTCGCGCTTCATCGCGTGTGCCGTCATCGCCACGATCTTGATGTGCTCTCCGGTTTCCTTTTCTCGCTCGCGGATGATGGCAGTAGCTTCGAGGCCGTCCATCACCGGCATCTGCAGGTCCATCAGCACGAGGTCGAAGTCCTCGAACTCGAGCAGGTCGAGCGCCTCGCGTCCGTTAGTGGCGAGAATGACCTCCTGTCCCCATTTCTCGAGGACCCTGGCCACGAGTTTCTGGTTGACGGTGTTATCGTCTGTGAGCAGCACGCGGCACCTTCTGCGGACCCCTGTCGCGGGTGCCGAGCTATCCTCTTTCACGGGCGAGCGGGAGGCGCCCGCGTGCGCAATCGCCTCGTGCATGGCGGAAGCAAGCTCGCGGATACCGATCGGCTTTGTGACAAAAGGGGCGGCGTAGAGGTCCTCAAGCCGGCTCGACTGTCGCTCGATGGCCGTCAGCATCAGAACCGCGGCTCCGGCAAGGGTCCTGTTCTCCATCAACACGTTCACTATGTCAAAGCCCGACACCCCCGGCATTCCCGCATCGACGACGGCCAGGTCGAAAGGCACGCCGTTTTCCCTCGCCCGCTCCAGCGCCGAGAGCGCCGCGGCGCCGCCTTCGGCGGGCACCGGCCGCATGCCTATCATCTCGAGTTGCTTTCGTAGCACCTCGCGGTTTTTCTCGTTGTCGTCGGCGACCAGAACGGAAAGCCCCGCGAGGTCATTGTACATGGCATCCGCGGTCAGCCCTTTGGCGCCTTCCAGAGAGCGGAATCGGGCCGTGAAGTGGAACGTTGTCCCGCTGCCGAGCTCGCTCTCGACCCAGATGTTTCCACCGAGGAGGCGGACGATCCGGGTGCTGATCGCAAGGCCAAGGCCGGTGCCGGCATATCTTCGCGTGAGCGAGCAATCGACCTGGGTGAAAGGTTCGAAGATCATCTTGAGCTTGTCGCCAGGAATCCCAATGCCTGTATCGGACACCCGGAAGTGGAGGGTCATGGACTCTTCGTCCTCTTCCTCGACCGCCACCTCGACGACGATCTCTCCGCGCTCCGTGAACTTGATCGAATTCCCGACGAGGTTTATAAGGACCTGACGGAGCCTGTCGGGGTCCCCCTCCAGGATGGCCGGGATGTCCGGGTGAAGCGCGAGTACGACCTCGAGCCCTTTCTCGTGGGCGCGCAGGGCAAGGGTCTTTATTGTTGAGGTTACGATGTCGAGTACGTCAAAGGTGACGCTCTTCACGCGGATCATCTCAGCCTCGACCTTGGAGAGGTCCAGGATGTCGTTGATTATCTCGAGAAGTGACTCGGCTGAGCCTTGCAGCTCTTCCACGTACTCCCTCTGCTCCGATGTCAGCGATGTGTCGAGCAGCAGGCTGGCCATGCCGATTACGCCGTTCATCGGTGTCCGGATCTCGTGGCTCATCGTCGCAAGGAAATCCGACTTGGCCCGGGCCGCTGCTTCGGCGGCGTCTCGCGCTATCTCAAGGGCTCTTTCGTCCCGCTTGCGCTGGACCGCGATCGCGTACATGGCGGCAAGCCTGTTGACCAGGTCCAGGTCCCTATCGGTGTAGTCGCGAGGCGAGTTGCAGAGGACCACCTGGCCCACCAGCGTGTCGCCTATCATCGCGGGGACGGAGACAAACCTGTGGATATCCGGATGGTCCAGGGACAGTACGTCCGGACTCACGTCCTGTCGCGGCTCATTCGAAAGCGTCGGGAGCTGCCCGCTGAGAAGCCAGGCCGGCATGCCGTCGCTTTCCTCGAATACCACCGCCGAACCCTCCGGCTGTGGGCTGGACAGCCATATTTCCGTCGTGAAAGCGGGCGCTACCAGGGCGCCCGTCTCGCGGTCGATGTAGCCCACTAGTCCCAGCGGGCTGCCGGTTAGTTTCCTGGCCTGGTCAAGTACGAGGCGGGACATCTCCTCGACAGTCGCGGAGCTCAACAGCTTTCCGGAAGCCTCCGCCAGCGCCTGGTTGGCCTCGACCTCCCACGCCCGTTGTTCCTCGCTCCTGACGCGCGCGGTGATGTCGCGCACGACACCTACGCCGTGCCAGCGCCCCTTTAACTTTACCGTCGACATAGTCACTTCGACGGGAAACGTTACGCCGTTTTTTCTCTGTGCGTAGAGCACGGGGGAGTGGCGCATCGATTCTCTACGCCCCGTCCGCCGAAAAGCTTTCATGCCCTCGTCGAAGGAATCGCGCTTTTGCTCGGGAATGATAAGGTCCTGTATCTTGCACCCCTGGGCTTCGTCCCTCGCATACCCGAACATCGTCTCCGCGGCCGGGTTCCAGTACGATACGATGCCTGTCTCGTCAATCATGATGATTGCCTCACCAGTTGACTCGGTCACCGCCCGCAAGCGCTCCTCACTCGACGAGAGGGCCGAGACGAGCCGCGCGCGGCCCATTACCTGGCTCAACTGCAGCATGAGCGTGTCGAGCGCGTGCTTTGACTCCTCCGACATCTCCTCGAAAGTGCGGCTTGCGACGTTTATGGTCCCGATGAGGCGGCCACCCTCCATGACCGGGCGTATCTCCGCCCACATCAACCCCTCGGCCCGAAGGAACGCTTTCATGTCTACCTGAAAATCGCTGACGGCAAGGTTGCCCGGCATCCGCTCATGGATGAGACCCAACATTAAGGAGTCTTTCTCGAAACGGCCGTAGCGCTTCTGGAACTCGACCGAATGTCCTTCGTGGTGAATCGCCACAAGCGAACCGTCATCTTCATCGACGAGGTAAGCGGATCCGCACGCAAGGCCGCACGCGTCGAGGATTACCCGGAGACCCTCGACAATAGTCTCGCGGTTGCTGCTGGCCTCGAGTGTCCACATCGCTAGGTCTCTCTGCGCCCTGACGAGACGCTCGTGGTTCTTTCGCTCGCTGATGTCCGTGATTATGCCCCGGAGACCCACCGGCCTGCCGTTCTTGATTATCGAGCGGGTGTAGACCACGGCCGGGAACGTGCTACCGTCCGCCCTGAGCGCCGTGTACTCGTTGGACCCTTCCTGACCTTCGCTCAGGATCTTCCACATGTTCTCGATCGCCCTCGGGCGGTCCTCTTCGATTATCCCCTGAAGGGCGTGAATGCGCTTGTTCCTCAAGTCATCGGCGTCGTAACCGAAAACCTCGTAGGCGTTCTGATTGGCGAATGTCATCATGCCCGAGGCGTCCATTTCGAACACCACCTCGGGAAGGGTGTCGGCGAGCTCGCGATACTTTGCCTCGCTCTCCCGTAACGCTTCCTCCACTTTCTTGCGCTCCGTCAGCGGGACCACCAGCTCCAGTGCCGCGACTATCTCTCCGGACGGATCCCTTATTGGGCTTACGATGACCTGCGACCAGGACGGGTTGCCGTACGCGTCGACCCCGACCTGCTCGTGCACCGATTCGTCGGCGCCCGTCTCGAACACCTCTTTTGCTCCGCATCCCGGGCACGGGTCGTCATACCCGTTGAACCTCATGTAGCAGGGCTCGGCCTCGTCGTGTTTCCCGCCGTAGAGCTGGTGCATCACGCGGTTCATCCAGACGACATGGTAGTCGCTCGAGATCACGCACAGCCCGGAGCCCATGCTCTCGGTGACCGCCTCGAGGCGGTCACGCTCCTCGGCGAGCGCTTCCTCGTATTCCTTGCGCACCGTGATATCGTTGCCGATGCAGAGGATCTCCTCTACTTCGCCTCCCTCTCCAATGACCTCGCGGTTCGTCCAGGTGACCCAGACCCTCTTCCCGTCTCTGGTCATGTTCTCGTTGTCGTTGGTAGCAAAGCTCTCGGGGTCGGCTCCTATCTCCAGGACCATCTCTGTCAGGTCGCGGCCGTAAGAATCGACCTCGGGAACGATCGTGCCTACGACGTTCTTTCCGATGATTTCCTGCTCCGGGTAACCGAAGAACTCCAACCCGAACTCGTTGACGTAGACGATGGTGCCATCGGGTATTCTTCTGAGGATGATGCTGTTTGCGCTGGCCACGAGCTCGCTGTATTTTCGCTCGGTCTCTTCGCGCTTGGCGTGGGCGCGCTCGAGGTCATCGAGCATCTTGTTGATGACGCCAGCGAGCGTGTTTAAGTCGCCGGCGCCAGTGAGGTTCACGCGGGAGGACAGGTCGCCGCTTCGTCCGACGTCCTCGAGCGACCGGCTCAGGCGCGCGATTGGACCGAGAACCTTCCGGTCCATGAACAACAATAGAACTATGAGGGTCACCACGAAGATCAGCAGTATGACAAAGAAGAATGCAGCGAAACGGCTTCCGTCCCGCACCGCGAGGATCAAGCCCGCCACGACCACGGCTGTGAGGGCCACCACCGCGAGGAAGATCGCAATCACGGTCTTCTTGCGAAGGCCAATCGTTCCCTTCAAGACATACCCCTCTTCCCGCTCAACCGGGACATCGGCATCGGGTTTTCGCTCGGCAGGGCTTGTCCGTACATTGCCCCCGCGGCTGCAGCGGCGCCGTGTCCCGGTTCCCATGCCAGGCTCTCGCATTCGATCGCGATCAAGCTGTCATTCGGCTTGCTCAAGCCCCCGAGCCTGACATCCTTGCGGTCTCCTGGAGGGCGCCGGACGGGAAGGGGTTCTCCTGTTCCTCCCCGCTTGCCTCTCAGTCCTGGAGTATCCCGAGGTACGCAAGGTTGACGAAAGCCACCTTGGTGTCCTCGTTCCTGGCTACAAGCGTTATCTTCTCGATCTTTTCCGCTACAGCGGGGTCTTCGTTCAACGCGTAGCGCCCGGTTGGGCCCTTTGCGAACATCCCGGCCTCAACCAGCTCGTCGCTCGCGATCCGCACCCTGTCAGTAGTCGAAGATAGAACCTCGGCGAGCATTCCCGCGTCCGCCCCCTGGGCTGCTCTCTGGAGAACCCTGATGGTCTCGAGCTTGAGAAGGTCGTCAACCCCACTATCGACCGCGAGCGCGGCCCGGGCAAACGCCTGCTCTCCAAGCAGCGCGCTCATCTTTACCTCTTCGCTGCCACCCTCGGTGTAGTACTGAATCAGCGCCGTCAGGATATGAAGGTTGACGGGTTTGAACACGTAGCCGTAGCAGCCGAGCTCGAAGGCGCGTTCCACGTCGTCTCTCGAGGTCATCGCGGTGACGCATATTATCGGCCTCTCGCGCAACGCGCTATGGGCACGGAGCGCTTCGAGAACGTTGAAACCACTCATGATAGGCATGTTGATATCCAGCAGGACGACATGGGGCAGCACCTGGTACACCATGTCCAGACCGGAGGTCCCACTCGGCGCCTTGACCACCTCGTAGCCCTCTCCCGTTAATGCGATCCTGAGGACGTCGGCGATCCCTGAATCGTCCTCGATGTGCAACAACCTGATCCTGTTTGCACGTGTTTCTACGCTTTCCGCCCTCATCTGGCGAGTTTCCTCCCTTTACCACCCAACGGTTCTCGCCGGTCATGTTCTGCGATGCATGGCGGCGATTATTTGTTGCGTTTCTTGATCAGGCCGTCGAGGGATCCAACGCTTTCGATATTCGAATTCGCGGCTTCCTCGTTGGCTGTTTTTATCTCCTCGTAGACCTCTTTACGATGGACGGAGACCGATTTTGGCGCCTTTATCCCCAGCCGGACCTTGTCGCCTTTCACGTCCAGCAGGCATACTTCGACATCGTCCCCGATCATTATGCTTTCCATTATCTTACGGGTCAGAACAAGCATCCCTGCGTCTCCCGTCCTATTGTTCGTTCTCCTGGCACTCTTCCTCAAAAAGCCTGTGGCGGGTCTTGTATTCCTGGTTCGAAAGGACGACCTGCTTTGCTTTTCTGTTGTTCAGGTTTATAACAAGCGGCCCCATCAGGTTGACCGTCGTCTCCCTGGGCTGCTGCGGGACCGTGGCAACGCATAGTATCGAGAAGTTGTAAGGCTCAGACAGCTCGAGGGCTTCGACGTCATCGTCCGGCAGGTCCGCCGAGTACGCCGGAAAGAACAGCCACGGGTCTATAACGACTAAGGCCAGTGATGGCTCATCCAGCGACTGGAGCCACATGAAAGGGCCCTGCTTCTCGTCGATCAATGCGTACCTTGAAAGGCCCGGAAACCCCAGAAGGCCTTCAGGGAACAGTATCACCTGTTCGTCATCGTATTCGATCTCACCCAGCTTTGCGCTTGTGAATTTCACGGTATTCCCCCGAAGGCTCCTGTTCGCGAACTATCACTTTTATACTTATAACCTTAAACACACCGGCTTGTCACCAGACCAGACCGGAATCGCCCGGATGATTCCCCCGCCGGGTGCCCGAGCGTCCATTCCGGCGCCCCGTTCCCGGCTCTTCCCCGCGGGCGCCCCGGGCCAAGCGCCTTATTTCAGGTAATCGATCAACGATGGGAGTATCACCTTGGCCGTTGCCGCCAGAGTCGCCTGGTAGGCGTTCTGATTCGTCTGCAGATTTATCGTCGCCTCGGCGATGTCGACGTCCTCCGCGTTGGAAAGGAGAGTCGTCTGTTTTTCCTTGAGAGTCGAGAGCGCGTCGCTCATTTTGGTAAGCCTGTTCTCCGTCGCCCCGACCTGGCCAAGCTTCTCCTCCACCTGGTTGAGGGCGTCGTCGACACCCTGCAGCAACGAATCGCCGACACTGGACGTGTTGTTCGCGCGCATCGCGGTGGACAAGTCGTTCAGGAGCTTGAACACGTTGGAGGTGCTGCCGTTCACGGTCAGTCCCATGAACACCTCCTCACCGGTCATGTTAGTCTTGACCTGCGCACCTGGCCCGATGTCCCTGTTCATGCTCGCGCTATTGCCACTATACGTCACGTCGGTCCCACTCCAGGTGAACGGCTTGGTTTTCGTGTTGGTTCCGGAGAAGAGGTAGCGGTCCGTATACTTCGTGTTGCCCAACTGCACGATCGCATCCCTCAACTGATCGACCTGGTCGGCGATGGTTCCACGTTGGGAATCGTCGAGAGTCCCGTTAGCGGCAGACACCGCCAGCGTTCGCACCTCCTGCAGATCCTCGTTCACGGAGGTCAGGGCCGTATCGGTCGCCCCAACCCATCCGTTGATGTCATCGATGTTCTTGCTGTACTGCTCGATAATCGAAACCTGGCTCCTTGCGCCAATGGCCTTGTAAGCCGAAAACGGATCATCCGACGGACTGTTGACCCTTTTCTGGCTCGACAGTTCCTGCTGGGACTTCATAAGGTTGTCCATGGTGCGATAGAGATCGCTCAGGGACGCATCTACCGTCATTTGATTTGATACCCTCATCTCAAGACCTCCGCTCCTGCGGATACGAGGCTTTTCAAGCCGTCAACCTAGCTGCTCGTACCCAACTTGTTTATCAATACATCGAGCGCCGCGTCCATGACCGACAGTGCGTGCGCCGCAGCCTCGTAAGCCTTTTGCGCCTCGGTCAGATTCACGGTTTCCTCGTCAATCGACACGCCCGATATCGACTCCCTGCTCTTCTTTATCTGCGATTGCAGGGTGGTAGCATTCGCCACATCGTCGTTTATGCCCTGCACGTCAACTCCGACCCTGGCCACCACGCTGGCGTAATAGTCTCCAAAAGTGTAAGTGCTTGAGATTACCTGTTTGTCCTTCAACGCTGTGATGCTCGTGGCGTTATCGGCGTCACCCGAACTTGACGTCGCACCGGCGGCTATCCCGGACGGGTCGTTGACCAGAGCGGTGTTTACCGCGATCGTGTCCAGGCTGGTCCCGGTGAAAAAGTTCTCGAAGCTCGTTCCCGAAACTGCATTGCCGTTCAGGTCATATCCCGTTGAATGCAGCGAGTTGACCTGCGTGATCATTGGCGAAACGAGGTCATCGAGCTTCTGTATGACCCCTGGCACGTACGTGTCTCGCATCTCCATTATCGACGCTATCTTGCCGCCGCTGATCTGAAGCTCAGCGCCATCATCGCTCCATGCCAGGTTATGAACCCCGGTCGTCGTCACAGATTCGACCTCATTGACTTTCTCTCGCTGTACCAGGGCGCGGTTGCCGATATACAGGCTCACTTCTCCGTCGGAATCGGTCAGGACCCGCCCGCCCAGCAAGTTTTGTAGCTTGGTGATGACCTGGTCCCGGCTGTCTTCAAGGTCATTCGTGTTTCCTTTGGACAGCGCAAGCCTCGAGATCTTGGTGTTGAGGTCGGCAAGTTGATTGGCCAGGCTGTTTATCTGGTCTACGTTCTGGGTGATCCCGGCATCCAGGTTTGACTGAATGGTCTTGAGCTGGCTACCCGCGCTGTTAAAAGCCTGGGTCATCGTCTGTGCCTGGGAGATGACGCCCTGCCGTGACGACAAGCTCTCCGGGTTCAGGCTCAACTGCTCCCAGGAGTTCCAGAAATCGGTCATCGCGGTGCCCAGCCCGCTGTCGCTCGGCTCGTTGAAAATGGTCTCAACCTGGCTCATTACCTCCTGGCTGTTTTCCTTCTCGGTCAGCTTCGATGTCTGGTCTCGCAGCTGCGAGTTGACGAACTGGTCCATGACCCTGGTGATGTCGTCCACCTTGACGCCGGTTCCGATCTCAAGACTCCCCGTACTCGAAGGCACGTACGTGGGCGGCGACGCGGAGAGGTTGACCCTCTGCCTCGTGTAGCCGGTTGTCGATACGTTCGAGATATTGTGGCTTGTTGTCTCCATTATCTGTTGCTGGGCTTTCAGAGCGGAGTAGGCTATCTGAAGTCCGCCGAACGACGAGCTCAAATGAACACACCACCTTTGATCATCTAGAAAGAGAAGCGGGTCTTGCTCACGGCGAATCCGCTCAGTACACAAGTCCCGTCATGTCCGTATCCAATTTGCATGCCGGCCGTATCAGTAAGCACCCTGAACGTCGCCCCGTACCACCAGCGGAGGAGATCGAAAAGTTTCGAGTTCGTACTGGACAAGAGACACATCTCCCCGAGCGTCTCCGCGATCTTTTCACAGCGTTCCATCAACCTCGAGCCGAATGTACGGTCAATTACCTCACAGACCTCCGGTATAGTCAGACCGCCCAGCCCGATGCCGTTTTCCCGCAGGTCGGCTGAGGTCTTGTCGAAATCAGCGGCGACTTCGCAAAGCGCCGCTGCCAGTCGCTCCTGATCCGCGGCGAGGTTGATCACGTCTTTCGTCCTTCCATCCGCCGCCGCCTCGCGAATATACCGGCTGACAAGCAAGCTCTCGCTGAGCAGCTCGGTAAGGCGGTCTATCTCTGAGGTGAAAGTGTCCAGGAAAGATCCGGGCACCTGGGTCATTTTGTCCCCCTAGCCTTCTTCCTTGCGAGCCTTGTTTATCCGAAGTGAATGCATGCCGACGCGCTCTTCCTCTTTCCTGCCAATGCTCTGCCGCACCATCGAGATAATGCGGTTGTTGCAGGCATCGCAGCGCTTGCCGATGTTCAACGGCTTGCCGCAGAGCTCGCATGTCAGGTTGGCAACGGCCGCTTTCCTGAACATCAACCTGCCCTGCCTTACGAATTCTTCGATCGCGTCTATGGGGATTTCCGCCTCGTTCGCGAGACCCATCATGTCCAACTGGGGCTGCCGGTAGAGCACCTCTTTGGCCTTACGCAGCCAGTTGTCCTCTACCTCTCGACACTCCGGGCAGGACTTGCTCGATAGCGACATGAACAACTTGCCACAGCGCTCGCAGTTGATTGCCTGCACCTTCTCAGCCTCCGTAGGCGTCGATCATCCAACGGTATAGTTCGTCCCCTATGCCAAGCGACCCGGTCTTTGCCAGCGCGTCCGAGACCTGGGAGCGCATCGTGTCGGTGTAGAAGCTGGAAGCGTCGCTGATGGTGCTGTCATCTGTCGAGTCATCCGTCGAGCTGCTGCTGGTATCTCCGAAATTAGTAGCATCAAGCATCGACTTCCAGAAGATAGATTCAAACTCGTTACAGGTGGTCTTGAGATTCTGTTTCTGTGTCGCGTCGAGCCCTGCCCCGCTGGTGACCGGAGTGGACGCGCCGGTCGACCCATATGCCGAAAGACCATCGATCATCCCGATCACCTCCGCAGGATGTTGTTGGCGATGTTCATTGACTCGTCGGCGTTCTGAAGGACCTTGGAGTTCAGCTCGTACGCCCGCAACGTAGTGATCATATTGGTCATCTCCGTCGCGGCGTCGACGTTCGATTTTTCGGAAAAGCCCTGCCTGAGAACCCCGAGCCCGTTCTGGCCGGGGACCGCCGTCACGGACTGGCCCGAGTTGGCGGTCTGCACGAAAATCCCGTCTCCGATAGCCAGGAGCCCCTGCGGGTTCGGGAACTTCGTCAGGCTTATCTGGCCTATCTGCGTATCGGTCTTGCTTCCGGCCGTGCGCACGGTCACCTTGCCGTCCTCGGTCACGGTCAGAGATTTGGCATTCGCCGGTACGGTGACAGGCGGCTGCAGGATGTAGCATCCATCGAGCTTCAACTGCCCACCGGCATCCAGGCTGAGCTTCCCGGCTCTTGTATAGCCGATACTGCCGTCCGCGAGCTGGACCTGAAACAGCCCGTCACCCGAGATCGCCAGGTCGTACTTGTCGCCCGTCTGCTCGAGAGTACCGTCGGAAAAATCCCTGCTCACATTTATGAGGCGGGCGCCGCGGCCCACTTGCAGCGTCCCTGAAGGGCCGGCCAACTGCCCGTAGAGCAGGTCGGTGAACTCGGCGTGAGAGGACTTGAACCCGTTGGTCGAGATATTCGCGATATTGTCCGCCGTTACGTCCAGGCAGTACTGCTGTACGCTCATCCCTGACGCGGCGGAGTCCAGTGCCGGTATCATCGGATTTCCCCCTTATAGTTTCCCAACCTGGTTGACCGCTTTATCGAGTGTGGCGTCCTGGGCCCTGATCATTTGCTGTCCGCTCTGGTAGGCCCTGAAACATTCCATCATCGCGACCATCTGCTTAATCACATCCACGTTTGAGCTCTCCAGGCTGCCCTGAACGACTTTGGCTCCGACGAGCGCGGTGGGATTCGTCGCCGAAGCGAACATCCCGTTGCCCATCTTGACGAGCTGCGACTGCGAGGCGAAAGTGAAAACGCCCACCTTGCCGCGGGCCTGTCCATCTACGTTGATACTGCCGTCGGACGCGATTTTCATGGTGCCGCTACCAACGTTGAGCGGATTTCCGTCGGTGCCCGACACCAGGTATCCATCCTGGGTCGTCAGCCGGCCCTGGTCGTCGACCTTGAAGTTGCCGGCCCTCGTGTACATCACGTTTGTACCGTTCTTGACCTGAAAATAACCATCGCCGCTCAGCGCCAGGTCGGTCGCGCTTCCAGTCTCCTTCAGAGGACCAGAGCTGAAGTCAGTGAAAACCTGCCCGACCAGGGAACCCGCGCTCGACTGTCCAACGGGACCCAGCACCGTTGCCGAGTTGGCCGAGGGCGACTCTTCCCGCACGATCTGCTGTGCCGGGAATGACTGTATTACCGAGAAGTCCTCCTTGAACCCAACGCTGTTAGCGTTTGCGATGTTATTCGCTATCACATCCTGATTTAGCAGCATCGCTTTCATGCCCGTGTAAGAGCTGTAGAGGCCTCTTAGCATCAGTGAATCAACCCCTTTCCATTGAAAACCCCACTTCGCGGGAGCGTTATCCTGAATGTGGAGCCCACTCCGGGCTCGCTGGTCACGTAGATGTCGCCTTCGTGGCGCCTGACGATCTCCCGAGCCAGATACAGACCGTTGCCGGTTCCGGCGGCCGGCCGTGTATCTCCACAGTCCACCTGGGTGAACTTGTCGAAAATGTTTGCAAGATGCCATTGAGAGATGCCGATCCCCTGGTCCGTGACCGACACATGGACGCACTCCTCGTCACCCTCCAGCGATACCTTTATCCTGGTTCCAGGCGAAGAGAACTTCCTGGCATTGTCCAGGACGTACAGAAGAGCACTGCGTATTCTGTGCTCGTCCACCTCACACGTGTAGTCGCCGTCGTTCAGGTCGACGACGTAGTCGTGCGAGTCGTCGTGCAGTCTGCAGCGCTCCAGAGCTTCTCCGACGATGCGAGCCGCGTCCACCACAGACTTCGTGCAGAAGGCTATTCCGCTGGAAGCGTCTGTCAGAGCCAGGATGTCCTTTATGAGGGAATTGAGCCTGTCGGCCCCGACCGTGATGGAGTCGAGCAACTCGAGCTTCACCGATTCGCCCATCCGCTCCCAGTTGCAGCACAGCGTCTGGGCGCTGGCCAGGACCAGTGTCAGCGGCGTGTTGAGCTCGTGCGAGACGCATGCGAGGAAATCGCTTTTCATGTTCTCGAGCTGCTTCTCCATGGTGACATCGCGTAGCACCGCGACCTTTCCTACCCTGGTACCGTCCGGCCTGTGGACGCTGGAGAGGTAGGCTCTGGTATGCCTCGGGGGATGGACGGGTACGATGATCTCTTTCTCGACCACACCGGATTCTCCATCCTCGGACGTGATGAACTCCTCGAGCTCATTGAGTCCAAGCGTCTCGAACACCGGCAAGCCCGTCACCTCTGCTCCGTCGATGCCGAATATCCTCTCGGCCTCGGCGTTTACCGCCAGGAACCTGTCGCGGTCGTCGGCGACCACCACTGCGTCGCACATCGCGTTGAAGACGGCCGAGAGTTTCGCCCGCTCGAGGTTCGCCTGCGTATAGAACCCGACGCGCATCAGACAGGCGTACAGGTACCCGGCGATCGGGCGGAGGATCCGCGAAGCAGTCTCGAGATCCATGCTGTTCTCGTCCTCGCTGGCGATAAGCAGGTATCCGAGCGCATCGATCCCTTCACCCACGCAAGCCAGCACTCCAGAGCCTTCCAAACCGAGGAGGGCGAGGCTGGAGCGGGAAAGATAGCGGCAATGCTCCCCGCCGTTCGGTTCCCAGGGGAGCTTCCCGCCCTGCACCGCTCGCGCGCGCCGGGCCAGCACTGGAGCCAACTCGGTCCAGGTGATGTGGCCCTCGCTCACCCGTCCGAAGAAAACGGTCTCGGCGTTGAATATGTCTCTACAAGCAATCCCAACATACTCGAGTGCGTCCTCGTCGTTGACCTTCGAGTTGAGGTTGTCGGCTATTTTGTTCAGGAGCGCAAGGTCGTTGTTCCGTTCCTGGAGCTCAGCGTGGTTGGCGATGTTCTGCAATCCGGCCGCCAGTTGGTTCGCGAGCGAAGAGAGGAATTCCATATCTATCTCGTCGGTTGCCATGTACTCGGAGAGCGAGCACTTGATCACCGCCAGTGTCTTGCCGTCGACGCGGACGGGGATGCCCATTACAGGGTTATGGGAGTCCAGCAGCTTCGCGAACGAAACCTCGCTCAACTTCTTTGCCAGCGCCGCGACGCCCTTTTCCCGGGACCTTTCCTGGAGCCGGTCGCGCATCCCGACCTCGAGGCGCTCCAGCCTGCCCCCGATCTCCAGGATGACGCTCTTGAGCTCTTCCTTTTTGTTGTAGACCAGGACGTGGCTCATTGAAGCCCCGAAACTCCTGTTTATGCTCTCGAGCGTCTTCTCCATGAGAACCGAGATGTCGTAAGTCTCCGCGACGGCGCGGGAGACCTCGAGCAAAGCCTTGAGCTGGCGCACGCGCCTCTTTTCCCGGCGACTCAGGTTTACGCTGTCGAGCGCGAAGCCTATCTCTCTATACAGCCCTTCCAGGTCCGCGGCTTCCCTCTCCGCGCGGCGGTCCGCATCCCGGTCGGCCATAAGCACGAGTGCGCGGACGCCACCGGCCAACGTGAGGGGAGCCCAGGTGCACGCACTTACGCCGAGCGCCTCGAGGCTCGTGGTGACTTCGTGATGACCCTCCAGGCTGTACTCGCCTGGTCCCGGCTCGAGCCGCCTGTCGATGACCCACCCCGCACAGGTCATGTCCTCGAGACCTGGTACACCGTCGCACAGCGCGCCGAGGAGGTGAAGGTGTCCGTCTTTGTCGTCTTCGAGGAACAGGCAGCCGATATCAAACCGCACCACGTCCCGCAGGCGTGCAAGAAGGTTATCCGCAAGCTTACCCGCGTCGAGTGGCACGGTGGACTGTCCGGTCTCCGAACCGGCACCCACAGGTTCGGTTAGGGTCATCCGAACTCCTTCTCCGTAACCGGAAAGGATTGCATGCGCATGAGGTGACCCCCATACGCAGGAACGCGCTTTCTAATAGATTCTGAGCCAGTGGGCGAACGACTCAATCAACCACAAAGACTAGGCTTCAACGATATTGTGGTGAACCCGCCGTGAGGCGGGGTCGAGCATTCGTCGCGGGAAAGAGGGGTTGAACGGTGCAAACAGGCGGGACACGGCGGGCGACAGGGTCAGAGACCGACTTCCTCGATATGGACGGCGACTCGTTCCGCGAAGAACTCGATAGTGAACTCATCCCGCGAAGAAAGCACCCTGCCTTCAGGGTAAAAGAGGCCCAACACGCCGAGCAACTCCGGGCAGAGGCGCGGTTGCCACGTACCGCTCCCGGCTTCTTCGACTTCCGTCCCCCCGACAGAGCCGTTGGCGGCTGGAGACGTCCCCGACTCCAGGAAAGAGAGGTTTCCTCCGCCGGCCGGCCGCATGGCGGTGTGTCTCGAGAGCAGCGGCACGAGCAGCATGTGAACGCCGCAATCAGGGGGGTCCACCAGCATCGCGTCCCTGGCCGCCTCTATCACGCAGGTATTGACTTTCGGTTCTCCCGACTCCAACTTGTGGAGCATGGACTTCCCGGCGCCGTTCAGAAAATCGTCGACCGCTTTCTCTTTGACGTTCCATGAAGATATGCAGTCCAGCTCGCCGTCTGGAAAGGTCCTCGTGAGAAAGACGCCGGAAGCCTTGCTTGCCACCGCGAGGCCCGTGATGCCGGGATCGAGTCCGAACGAGTCGATCGAGACGCCAAGCAGTGCCCGGAGAAGTTCGCTCTTCTGTTCGAGCTCCCCCTCCAGGCTCCGTACCTGCTCGGTGTGCGCGAGGTTCTCGAGGAGAAGCCCGAGCTGGCCCACCAGCGGGAAGACGTACCGGGTGTCGAACGATGAGCTGGAGAAAGGCATGTCGCGGAAACACAGGAGCAGGCCGCGCTGTCCGTTCCAGGTGAAGATGGGCATCAACAGCATATTCGTCGAGAAGCCGTCGGCGTCAGGCGCGCCCAGCTCTCCGTTCAGGTATCTGTAATCGTTCAATACCACCGGAGCCGTGCCGTTGAGATGGCCGACCACGTCGGCCATGTTCCAGTTGAGCCACTTGAGCCACCTGTTGCCGCTACCCGACCGAACGCCGGCCTCGCCCCCGTTCTCGCACGAACAGTGCTCCAGCAGGTCGTACTCGTCGACCCCGCCGGACCCCGTTCCGAAGATGCACGAGAAGTCGACTTCCAGTATGGCGGTTATCTCTTCCAGAAAGCGCTTGATGGTGTCGCTCGGTCCTCCGCTGGGGTCCAGGCTCTGGTGGAACCCCGATATCACGGCGTCTGCCATCCGGTAATTCTTGACAAGCGGTTTCGTGATATCGGGAGAGAGGATGGCCTTGCCCTTGATGACCTCGCGTATGGCTTCAACTATCGTCTGCACTGAGAGGCCTTTTAGGATGTAGCCATCGGCCCCGTGTCTAAGCGCTTCCGCGACGTATGCCTCATCCTCGTGAGCGCTCAGCACGATTACCCTGAGGTCAACCCCACTCTTGCGAAGGGTGCGTATCACATGGATGCCGTCCATGCGGGGCATCCTGATGTCCACCAGCAGTACGTCCGGCGACGCCATGCTGACGCGCTCCAGCGCCTCGATGCCATCGGCCGCCTCGCCTACCACCTCCATCTCCTCCTGGAGATTGATCATGCGCGCAAGCGTCTGCCTCGCCTCTTGATGGTCCTCGGCTATTACGACCCTGATCGGAGCCCTTGTGCTGTCCCCACGCATCTCAGATCTCCTCGGGAATCTGGATCAAGACCTCTGTGCCCTCGCCCGGCCGGGCGATCACCATTGCTTCACCGCCTGAGAGCTGCGCCCTCTCGACGACCGACTTGAGCCCGAAATGAAGCTCGTACCCAGCCTCGCTCAATACCTCGTCTATGTCGAAACCAACCCCGTTGTCTTTTATCGAGACCTCCAGCACATTGCCTTTCCGCATCAGTTTGACGACCAGCTCTGTCGCCTGTGAGTGCTTGCGCACGTTCGTCAGAACCTCCTGCGCGAGACGGTACGCCGTGACCTCCACGGCCGGAGAAAGGCGTCCGAACCCCTCTTCGACGTAGAAGAAGTTACGTATGTCGCAGTCGTCCTCGAGGCGGTTCAGGTAGTTCTCAATGGCCGGGGCGAGGCCCGCGTCATCGAGGATCGAAGGTCGGAGGTCGAAGAGCAGCCGGCGCATCCCGGTGATATTGCGCTGCAGGCTGGATTTGGTTTCCTGTAGCTCGTCAATCGCTTCTTCCAGGCGGCTCTGATCAATCAGCATCTCGACGCCCTCCAGCCGATAAAAACTGCTGATGAGCGCCTGTATCGTGTCGTCGTGGATATCGGAGGCTATCCTCTTTCTCTCGTCCTCCTGGGCGTTGATCATCTTGGTGAGCAACATCCTGTCCAGCTTCTCCTTCTCGTCCATGCGAGAGTAGAGGAGCGCGTTCTCGACGAAGACGCTGGCGTTTCTCATGAACTCCTGCATAACGAGAAAGTCCCCCTTGCAGAAACGCCGTGAATCATCGGATGTCCCGAGGTGAACGACGGTTGTGAGGGGACCTTTACCGCTAAGCGCTAGCGTCATCGAGCTGCACGCGGCACCGGGTGAGGATCCGGAAGCGGCCGTCTCGAGGAGGAGGGGCTTGCCGGTTCGGGCGACCGAGCGGGCGATATCCATCACGTCCGGCGGGGGGGCGCTGCTCGTCGACCCGGGAGACAATACGCAGGTGCCGAGCTTATGGCCTTCTCCCCAGGACTCAAAGACGAATGCATAGCCGACGTCCGCGGCGATAGCGCCTGCGAGCATTCCGAGGAACAGCTTGAGCCTGGCTTCGAGGTCGAGCTTCTCGTTTGTACCTATCAGCAGCTTGTGGAGAGCCGCGCTGACTTCGTGCTGCTTGCGAATCTCCTGCAGCGACAGGATGCGCTCCACTATACGGATGCACCTCTCGCGCGCCAGCTCCAGGACCACCTTCTCTTCGCTGCCGATCTGGTCTCTTGATGCTATCAGGACAAAGGCGAACGGGAAGAGCGGGCAATCCGCGCAGCTGAGGGCGTTGCCGGGAAGGCAACGGCCTTTCTTTATACAGCAGCACTCACGCGAAACATAAAGGTCAGAGCAGGGAGAAGCGGCTAATCCGTTCCTGCGCCAGGTAGAGAAAGCGCAGTCCGCGTTCTCCGTGCAGGCAGCCGTGGTGTTGAGGACGATGGGAATGAGCGCCGTGTCGCAACCGCTCATGTGTGAAGGTGCGGGACTTGAGCCGTTGCCGCTCGAGTGGATGGACATGTTCTCTGTGGCCTCGAGCAGGTAGTCACCCACGAACTCCTGGGCTTCATCGGATGGCATGAACAAGGTCCCGTTGCCCTCACGGAGGATCTCGTCGCGAAGGCGCCGGTTTGTCAGTGCCACACCCGCGTTGCGAAACCCGTGCTCCCGCTCGAGCCACGCAACCAGTTGGCCTAGTCCCCCGCTGCCACTTACGGCCTGGCCAAAATCGGTCATATAGCCCTTCCCAAGTCCTACCCCGACGTCAGCGCTGAAGGACGCCGAGCCCCTTCGAGAACTTCTTGTGTAACGCTGGAGGCAAAAGTTGGCCCGTCTTTCTCAACAGAAAGCGGGCCCGGTAGATTTATGCTCGATTAGCTATCCACCCATGCCTCACCCCCGGTGCGAGAGTTCTCGCCGGGCACGGTACAACGTTAAGAAATAACTAAATAGAGCTAGCCGTTCAATCGCCCAAAGGGTTGAGACAACCAGTCGAACGGGCGATACGGGCGTTAAATCAAGGGGGTACCAAGGGGGCATTTATGGTGGGTTATCCACAAAGCTATTGTGGATAACTTACACTGTGTTGTGGAAAGCATTCAGTTATCCCGACATGCGTAGCGCTACATCGATCAGCGTACTGAGCTGCTCATCGTCGAGCGTTGTCGCAGCCTGCATCAAGCGTCTGAGCATGCGGCCCCTTACGGAGAAGTCTTCGTTGATAAATGCTATTCCCGACTTCTCTTTTTCCCCTAATAGATAAAGTTTTACTTTACCTTCATACCAATCCATAGCTTCAGGTTTATCCTGATCATCCCCCTTTCGGGTGCCCGAAGCCTGAGAGCTGATCGAATGGGGATCGGAGCTTGCGTTCTGGATAAACGAATCTACCCTTGTTCGCACGGTCCGGGAAGGAGGCCTGCACCTCGCATTCTCCATTAGGGATAGATAGGATTCGGATATGCCAATCGCCGCAGCCGCCTGGCTCTGTTTAAGCCCTGTTCTTGCTCTGCTTCGCCTTACCTCGAGCGCGAGCTCGAGGGATTCGAGCCTCCCGTGAAGCCTGCTGCCCGCCTCGAGGAGCTTCGTCACGTCCCCCTCTTCGACAGGGAGCCCGGTTTCTTTGACCTTTCTTGCTGAAGCTTCGATCCTCTTTGACTGCCGGTCCAGGGCTCGGAGCCTGCCCACCTCGGACCCCATCTCCTGCTCGGTCAGGGAGTGGGCTGCCTCATCGAGCGAACCTTCTAGTGCCTCCGCGGCACTTTCAAAGGCTTTCGTCAGCTCAAGTTGCTTTGGACTGCGACCATGACCCTCGAGTATCATCTCGAGGATATCTGCTTTCTCCTTGAGATCTTCTTCGCTGGTCAAGGCCCCTCCCATCGGGACAGGTTTTCTGCAACGTCGACCTGTCAGAGTCCGTAGTCGTGGAAAGTAAACTCGAAGCACGGGCCGTCACTGTCGTACGCGGTGAATCCACCGCCGTACACTTCCAGGACCTTGCTGACTATCGTAAGCCCCAGCCCTTTTCCGCCGCCGAGCCTCCTCGTAAGCGGGTCTTCCATTGCGGCTATCACTTCGACCGGAAGCCGGCGACCGTTATCCCTCACGCGCCACCTGCGGGCGCCGTCAGGCTCCCTGCCCAGGTACGATATTTCAACAAGGGGCTCGTCAGAGACGTTGTGCACCAGGGCGTTGCTTATTATATTCGAGAAGACCTGGTAAACGTGGACCTCGTCGGCAACAACGCTCTTGAGGTCTCCCTCGACCCTGACATCTATTCTCTTCTCGTTGATGAGGGACGAGTACTCGTCAAGGATCCCTCGAACGACCTCACTGACGTCCACGCGGTCGACCTCTTTCGGAATCTGGCCTGAATCGGCAAGAACCCGCAGGTCCTCGACCAGCCCCTGCGCCTTTACGGCATTGCGGCCGAGGACGCCCAGCAGCTCGTTCGCATCGAGCCCGCCCAGTCTGCCGTCCGACTCGCTCACGGCCTCCGCGATGAGGTCGAGGCCCATCTTTATTGCGGAGAGGGGGTTCTTCAGGTCGTGGGAGACCGCGTCGGCGTAGGCATTGAGCTCCCTGTTGGCTTTGCTCAACGCTTCCTGCGCCGCGTTGATCCCAGAGGTATCAAGGCCTGTCATGATGAAATGCTTGATCTGCCCTTCCGCGTTGCGGACCACAGACACCGAACATGTCACGGACTTGAGCTCGCCGCTCCTCATCACCGCCTTTACCTCTCCTTTCACCGGAAACACCAGCTCGTCGGGAATTTTATACAACGCCACGATATGGGGCTCATCCTCGTGCGAGAGAAACTCCGTGTACTGGCGCCCCCTCACCTCGTCGGTGGAGTAGCCCAGCCCCGCGGCGAAAGCCGGGTTCGCCCTGATCACGACTCCCTCGACATCGAAGACCGCCACCATCGCGTCGACAGTATCGAGCAGGGTCGAGATGAAGTCCCGCTCCTGCTTGAGCATGGCCATGGCGCGCCTGTCGTCGGTTACGTCCCTTGCTACCAGGACGACTCCCATCTCGGCGCCGCCCGGCTTCTTCAGCAGAGACACGGTCGTTACGGCGGGGAAACTGCTCCCATCGCTTCGCTTCAGTGTGGTCTCTGCCGCCGCGAAGCCATGGTCTCTAAGCTCGGACAGCATGTCCGACAGCATATCGCTGCGCTTTCCCTGGTAAACCACCAGGTCCGTGACGTTCATGCACAGGAGCTCACTCTTGTCGTAACCAAGTGACCTCTCGCTCGCCCTGTTGCAGTCGACGATGTTCCCCACCATGTCGGTGACACATATACCGTCGGCAACGCTGTTAAAGAGCGCCTCATGATATTGCATCGCGGTATAGACCGCGTCGTCGGCGGCCTTGTCGTCCGTGATGTCCTGCAAGGTGAGGAGCAGACACGACTCGCCGCGCCTCTGCATCGGCTCGGCATAGTGGAGGAACCACCTGTCCTCGCCGTCTCTCGTGACCATCGCGGTCTCGAACCCACGAGCCCTGCCTTCGGCTCTTACGGTTTCCTCCAGCGCCATGAGATCCTCGTGCCGCTTCCAGATGCCCATATCGGCGTACGTGCGCCCGACGAGCTCGTCCCTGGCCAGGCCGAACGTGTCGAGGAATTCCTTGTTTGCTTCCAGGAAGAAGCCGTCCGAAAGCCGCGTTATCGCCATGAGGAGCGGCGAAGAGTGGAACGCATTGTAGAACAACTCTTCGGCTTGTTTTCTGGCGGTGAAATCCGTGACCAGTAGTATCGCTCCTGAGTACTCACCGCTACCGTCGAAGATGCTGCTCATGGAGATGGACGCCCAGAGGTCCTCTCCACTCTTCCGCATGAGCCTGAACTCGCGCCGCTCCTTGATGCCTCTTCGGCGCCGTGCGAGTTGGTCCTCGACTACGCTCCTGTCCTCGGGCAGCACAAAATCCCCGAAGCGCTTGCCGGTTAACTCGTTGGCGGAGTAACCGAGCATCTCCGCGAATGACTCGTTGGCGTAGGCGGTCTGGGAGTCCGCGTCAATCACCCAGACGCCCTCGAGTGCGGTCTCGACAATCCTGCGGTAGCCCGTCCCGCCATTTTCGAATGACTCACTGAGCCTCTTGAGATGAGTGTCCGCCAGTGCCTTTTCCACCGCTTCGACGAGCATTGGGACTAGCCTGTCATCTTTGACGATGTAGCTGGAGGCGCCGAGGCGAAGTGAACTCGCCGCTACCCTCTCGTCTCCCCGGCCGGTTACCATTATCACCGGTGGAGGATTCTCCATCGCCTTTATCTCTTCGAGGAGGTCGAGGCCGTCCCGATCGGGGAGTTCGAAGTCCAGTGTTACAATGTCAAAGGACTCCGAAGAGATCTCGTCACTGGCCGTCCTCGCGTCGCTTGCCAGTTCGACGATAGCATTGAAGTCGCGCTCGAGCAGTGTTTTTATGAGGCGCGCCGTGGATTCCTCGTCCTCGACGACCAGGAAGTGCGGCTGGTTTTTTTCGGTTGGTTCCACTGTTTCACCTAAAGGCATATTGCCGAAGGGTTCCCGGACCCGCAACACAGCCGCCGGACACCAGCTGCCAGCCCCGGCGGTGCGCCGGATTTGATGTTAGCAGATAAACATCGGCAACGCACAGTGCCCTTCGCTACATCGCCAGATACCCGGCACGGAACCGGAACCCCGCACCCGGCCCCGGCGTCCCACTCAATACCATGCCACCGTTTGGGTGGAAAGATTCCCCAATATGGCTTTTGGCAGGAGTCGTCCAAGGTGTTATCAAATAGGTAGCATCTAAGAAAGTGGTGATAGCGCATCGGATGGACACCCGCGGTTCGTTCCGAATGGGGGGCTGTTCGTTCTCTGCACCTAATCTTAGGGCGCGCTTTGGACGACAATGTAAATAGAAGACGTTAGCAAGGAAAGGCTCTAGACGCATGGAAGTGTCGGCGGTCATCCAGGCACCGGTTCAGGCGAGCACGTCGCTCGTCCCGGTGGAACGGCGCCCAGCGAAGCGAAGTGGCATAAAGAAGCACAGCGGGTCGGAAACGGGGCGAACCATCCCCCGAACGACCGAAGCGCTCGCCGATGTAGCGATGCTCACCCCTGAAGAGATACTGCGGTTGATCTCCGAGATACCAATTTCCTTTTCGGTCGAGTACGGGCAGCAGGACGCGGCCGACATGCTCGGTTTGAGCTTTGATTGGAGATGCTACCTGCGGCTCCTGCTCCAGGTCCTCATCGGCGGCGAAGGACGCCTGCTCGGCAACAGGGTCAACGTCATTGCCTGAAGCGCGTTTCAATTGACCCGAACGTCCTTCAGCACGAACTCGAAACAAGCTCCATCATCGTTTTTCACGGTTATCTCTCCACCGTAAGTCCTGACGATCTTGTCGACTATGGCGAGACCGATTCCGGCTCCATCCGAATCGCCCTTCACGAACGGCGAGAAGATATCGTCGATGATGTCCGGCGGGATTCCCGGCCCGTCGTCCGACACCCGATACACGTGCTCGTCGCCCTCACCGGAAACCAGTTCCACGCTGATGGTCGCATCCGGTGACAGGTTGTGTCTCACCGCATTGCGGATCAGGTTGGAGAAGAGCTGGTACATCTGAACGGGGTTAGCGTGGAGCATCCCGAGTTCCCCGATGTTCGCCGTTACCGTCCGGCCTGACTCCCCGGCGGTCGCCTCTTCCGTAGCTACGTCTCTTGCGACTGCCGTCAGGTCTATTTCTCGCACATCCGCCGGTAGCCGTCCAGCTTCCGCGAGCTCCAGGAGTCCCTTGACGATATCGCTCGCCTTTCCGAGGTTTCTGTCGAGCAACTCGAGGGTACCCGAGATGTCGTCGTCCATCGACCCCGCGCGCTCGCACAGGACGACCAGCGTCTCGCAGGCCAGACTGGCAACGGAGAGCGGGCCCTTCAGGTCGTGGGACACCGTGTGTGCGTAGCCGTGCAGCTCCCTGTTGATCGTAAGTAACTCTTCATCGGCAAGTTTCCTGTCGGTTATGTCTACGATCACTCCCACCAGCCCGGCGAGGTGACCCTTCACATCGCAGTACGTTGCTTTGTTGATTATCACATCACGCATTTCTCCGTCCCGGGAGACGACGGTCGACTCGTAGACTTGCGCACCGGGAAAGTCAAAGAGCTCGCTGTCCTTTTCCGCGTAGACGCGGGCCATTTCCTCGGGCAGCAACTCCTCTGGGGCCTTGCCGGCTATTTCCGTCTGAGGCAGACCGGAAAATTCCTCGAACGCCGCGTTGCACCCCACAAAGACACCATTCGTGTCTTTGAAGAACACGGGGTTCGGGATCGCATCGATGAGGGCTTGCATGAAATGCACCTGCTCCTCGAGCGCTATTCGAGCCACCACTCGCGTAGAGATATCACGACCGATAGCGCAAAATCCCAGCGGTTCTCCCTCACCATCGCGCAGCAGCGTTCCGCTGAACTCGAACGGGATGCGCATGCCGTCAATGGTTATTACAGTCGCCGCATATGGAAGGTCGGCATTCCCGGTGATCGCCTCAGCCATTCGCAGGAACAGCGGCTCGCGGTCCTCTTCCGCTATGAAATCCTCGGCGGTCATCGAGGTTATCTCGTCGTCAGAGTATCCTGTGATACGGTTCACGGCCCGGTTCCAGTGCACAACCCTGCCCTCCAGGTTGAAGAGCAGGAAAGCATCCAGTAGCGCGTCGATGGCGGCATCGATGAACTGCATATGTTCGATTGGCGCTTCGCCCCCGGGCCAGTATTCCGCGTTATGTTTCAAGCTGGATCACCGATTCGACAGTGCAAGCTACCTCGAGTTTCATGTCAGTTGCACGAATGCCCGCCGCATGTGGTCGAACCCCCACAACCACCAGTATCGCAGAAAGACATAAAAACGCCATATGGCAGGACAACCTGCCGCCGCGGCCCCCGCAAAGGTGGAACGACGTCTACGGCCTCACAAAGTCGATGAGTTGTCTACCTCAGCATCATCAACTCGTAAAGCGCGGTGCCATTCTCGTCCGCTTTGACCCCCCGAAGATCGACCTTCATCTCGAGGTCGGCGTTGAAATCGTAGTAGTAAGGCTTTGCAAACAAGTGGACGATCGGGCGCTCCCATCTCGGGAACCGCCGGAGCGTCTCCGCGTTCTCCCGCTCCGTGTTACGTCTTTGCTCATCACTTAATTCGAGGTCGGGGCACATTTCCTAATCCTTTCGCTGGCGCTGTAGTCATATTGTCGGTCACTCTCCCAACCGCCTTTATCCCCTCCCATCCCCTCTCCTCCCCCGACTTGCCAGGAACGGATGCCTCATGTGCAAAACGTTTGAGCAGGATTCTCCGGCCAGGCGCGCGATCGGCTTCAGCGAGGAGCACTTACGGGGAGGTCACGACGTCTTCTTCCCAGCGAAGCGCCTGTAATGATTCCCGCACGCGTAGGGAACCAGTGCTAAAATCTCTTTGACGGAATAATGCCCGCGGCTACAGATGTGGGGTGATGGAGTTGGCATACTGCAAGAACTGCGGCAAAGAGTTGGGTGAAAGCGAAAAGTATTGCTCCGCTTGCGGTGCCCCCGTTGAAGCCGCGTCCGGAGCCGCGGAAGCTTCCCCACCCGCGACCGCAAATGCGGGCGCGACACCACCACCGCCTCCGATGATGGAGTCAGGAGATCAAAGCCAGGTATCGGTGCCACCGCCTCCGGCTCCCGGGATGGTCGTTCCCCCTCCTGATGGGCATCATATGCACCATCCCCCCAGACCACCTTCCGGGTTGGTCATGGGCAAAGGAGCTGCGAGCACGGGTACGCTATCGGCGGGGGTCGTCGGTTCCGTCTCCATGATCCTGGGCGCTGTCGGCTCCTGCCTCGCATGGGCTTCGGCCTCCACCGTTTTGTTCACCGTCAGCGTCGGTGGTTTGAAAGGCGACGGCAAGATAACGCTCGCTATCTCGATAATCGGTCTCATTCTTTTCATCTTGGCCGTGGCGTTGCGTTCAAAGCCGTCTTTCGCTGTCGCTCTGACCATGTCGCTCATTATCGCGGGGATCAGCATCTATGACGCAGCCACGCTCGGGGAGGGCGTGTCGGTAGGCATAGGGCTCTGGTTCTGCATCGCAGCGGGGGTCGTGGGAGTGTGTGTTGCTATTGCGGGGATCGTTGCATCACAGCCGGCCGCGGTCCAGCAACCTCCAGTGCAAACAGGCGCCGGGCCGCAGCCTCCGGAGGCCCCGGCATCGAGCGGGGAAGCGCCGCCGGAAAGTTAGAACGAGGTCTATCGCTCGCCCAGCTTCTCGTAACGGCCCTTGAACTGCCCGAGGAAGTTGATCGTGTCGCCTATGCTGGCTGCCCAGAGATCGAGGATCTCCTGGCCTTCCGGTGTGAGGGTGTAGACCTTGCGTGCCGGGCCCGACCCGCTATCGTCGAGCGAGCTCTCGGTAAGGCCTTCGCGCTCTATGTGCCTGAGCAGGCGGTACAGAATTGACGGATCCATGCCCGCCCGGTCGAAACCGAACTCCTTGAGGTTGCCCATGAGCTCGTAGCCGTGGACGGGGCTCTCCGCCAGTAGCAAGAGCACTACGGGCCGCAGGAAACGCCTCGTTATTCCCTGGCTGCCCTCGAACATCGAACCCCACTGTCCTCCCGCCGGTCCCATGCACGCTCCGGCAGGGCCCGCGTGATGGCGATGGCGCCTCTCGCCTTCAGTCTCGTGACCCATGCACCTGTCCCCGTATCCCATGTACTGATGCATTTCCTTCTCCTTTGTCAGTAGTGACAATATGTCTCTAGTTACTATGAGTCATTAATAGCGGGATGTCAATATCTTTCCAGGGAGCGGCAAGAGCCTCAGATGAGGCCGAGTCTGCGGTATACCTTCATGCGGAAGCTGTCGACCAGGTCAATGGCTTGCTGGGAGCAGAGCTCCATGCAGCAGTAGCAGGCAATACATTTTTCGTAGTCGTAGTTCGGGCGACCGTCCACCATCTCGATGGCGCACCCGGGGCAGACGTCGGCGCATCCTTTGCAGGAGTTGCACGCGTCAGCGTTGACCTCGAAGCGCGGCCTGTCGAGGTCGGGGTACAGCCTGTCCATCAACGCGACAGGTATGACCTGCTGGAGGTTCGGCACGGGCTTGTGGAACCCGGAGAGCGGCCCGCCGTCACCGATCACCTTTATCTTTGAACCGTCGATCTCTCCAAGGCCAAGCTCTTGCGCGTATCGGAGAGCGGCCATCTTCTCCGGGCGCATGCGCATCATGCGCGTCATGACGGCGTCGAGCGCCACGCCGTTGTCAGAGGCGAGTATCTTGCCCACGGGATACAGCGTCTTTGCCGATGGACCGTTGCCCTCCATGCCGACGATACCGTCCATGATCACAAGGTCGGGAACTTTGAGGCGGTACACCTCGACCAGCATGCGCGAGAAATCCCGGCCGGTGAGCTCCCTGTGCATCCTGGCCTTATCCCCACCCACCATGAATCCGAAGCTGTTCTTCACCGCGCCTGATATCCGGGTCAACACATGAGTCTTGAACTTGGGAAGGGATATCAGCACGTCAGTATCGAGTATTGCCTTGGAGACGTTGACGGTTATCCCGACGCCGGGAAGCCTCACGGCTTCGACGTCTGACGATATGTTCGCGAATGTGCCGCCCGATGCCTCGAGAATGCCCGAGACCTTCCCGCTCTTCTCAACGAAACCGTACCCCCGCGCTCCCGGATTGTCGGCCACCGTGACTTCGCATCCGGAGGCGCGCAAACGCTCGACCAGTGGCTCGATCAGACGCGGAGAAGTACAGACATGGGTCTCGGGCGCGAATGCGCCGAGCATGTTGGGTTTGAGCAGCACGCGCTTGCCCGCGACATCAACCGGGAATTCATCCAGGATGCGATCGAGAGCGCTATTCACGCTATCGTAATCCGCATCGAGCACAAGCACTTTATGCAACTCGAACACTCCCCCCGGCAGCGACATGCGAAGATAACCGCGATGCAATTGCCTTCGCTTGATCAAATACTCCCGATCAAGTCCAACGCTATTATCCTATAACGGCCGCCGGCGCTCGAACAAAGCAACATTCAAGAACCGTTCACAAAAGGCTCGATAACAACAGGGGGACGCCTCAACCAAAAGGGTTGGAAAGGAAACCAGGATGATGTTGTAAAAGACTCCCTCTGAAACAAAATTGTTACACGCAGGTCACAAAGCAGGCTCCTGGGAGCGACAACGGTCGCATCGGAGGTTCAAATGTCGTACGACGACGTCAAGCTCAACCCGAGCAAGCTCGTGCAGTTCCTGGGCAAGCCACCCGAAGAGTTCACCAAGAAAGACCTTGTCAGGTTCATCGAGCAGAACGGCATAGAGATGGTCAACTTCAGGTACGTCGGTGGTGACGGCCGCCTCAAGAAGTTGAATTTCGTCATCAACGGCAAGCGCAAGCTCGACGCACTGCTCTCCGTTGGAGAGAGAGTCGATGGGTCGAGCCTCTTCTCGTACATCGACGCCGCCTCGAGCGACCTCTATGTCATACCGCGTTACAAGACCGCGTTCCTCAACCCGTTCTCGACTATACCGGCGCTGGACATTCTCTGCTCCTATTACACAAGTGAGGGCACACCGCTGCCAAGCTCGCCCGAGGACACCCTGCGCAAGGCGCAGAAAGCGCTGGAGGAAACGACCGGGCTGAAGATGCACGCAATGGGAGAGCTCGAGTACTACGTGTTCTCGCGCCTCAACGACCCCTACCCGATCGAAGCCCAACGCGGATACCAGGAATCTTCGCCTTTCTCCAAGTGGGAGAAGCTCCGCTACGAGGCCATGCGCATGATAGCCGAAGTCGGCGGGCAGATAAAGTACGGGCACTCCGAGGTCGGCTCCATCTGCGAAGAGGGCACGGAGATGGAGCAGCATGAGATCGAGTTCCTGCCCGTTCCCATCGAGGACGCCGCCGATCAGATCGTTACGGCGAAGTGGATCCTAAGGATGATTGGATACAAGTACGACGTACCCATCAGTTTCGCACCCAAGGTTATGGTTGGGCATGCGGGCAGCGGGTTGCACGTCCATTCGAAGTTGATGAGGGACGGAAAGAATGTGCTGGTCGAAAACGACCACCTGAGTGACATCGCCAAAAAGACCATCGCCGGGTATCTGGACATGGCGCCATCACTGACGGCCTTCGGCAATACCGTCCCGACCTCGTACCTGCGCCTGGTTCCTAACCAGGAGGCTCCGATCAACATCTGCTGGGGCGACAGGAACCGCTCGACGCTCGTTCGTGTGCCCCTCGGATGGCTTGGAGTCGGCGACATGTTGCACGACGCCAATCCCCAGGAGCACGAGTCGTACATGGAGGCCACCGACAACCAGACCATAGAATTCAGAGCTCCCGACGGCTCCGCGAACATATACCTTCTTCTGGCCGGCCTCGCCGTTGCCGCGAGGCATGGTCTCGAGATGAAAAATGCGCTCGAGTTGGCTGAGAAGCTCTACGTGGGTACAAACATCTTCAACGACGACCGAATCCAGGATTCTCTCGAGCATCTACCATGTTCCTGCTCCGAATCCGCAGGGCACTTGCTCAGAGACCGCGAAATCTACGAGAGAGACGACGTGTTCTCACCAATCGTGATCGATGGGGTCGTAGAGATGCTCATGGGCTACCACGACGCGAAGCTCAGCGAGGAGCTGTTCGGCAAGGAGGAAGAGATCCGGAGGTTGGTTGATTCTTATCTGCACTGCGCCTGACCTCGAGGGGGTGTCATGTTGCTGAGGGTACGTGGTCACGGGGTCGATATGAGGCTGGCAGCGACCGCCATGATCATGATCCCTGTCTCCGCTATAGCCGCGTTCACCGTCAAGTGGTGGCTCGCTTTCATACCGCTCGGGAATCGCCTTTGTGACGGTCGACCTTATTATCTCCAGGATCATCCGCATGTTTAAAGATGTGAAAGCAAGAGCCGGGATGCTCTGATGGTGCCGGAAAGAGGAACACGATGAGCGAGGAAACCGGATTCGCAATAAGACAGGTGGAGCCGGGCGATGCGGGTGCGATACGCGATATCCTCCTCGAGTTGGGTTGGTTCGCCTTCATCGAGGACTCGCCGAGAGCCGAGGTTGAAGACCTCATCTCCAGACACATAAGCCTCTGCATCGCCGATGACTGCCACCTGCTGCTCGCCGCTGAAGCGGCCGTCGGGGCAGCGGTAGGGTTCATCTCCGCGCACTGGGTCCCTTTCCTCATTCTCAAAGGTATGGAGGGGTACGTCTCCGAACTCTTCGTCCGCGAGGCGCTCCGCGGCAAAGGGATCGCTACCGCTCTGCTGAGTGAAGTGGAGCGGGAAGCAAGGTTGCGCGGGTGCTCGCGGCTCATGCTTTTCACCGGGCGGGGCAGAGAGAGTTACGGAACTCACTTCTACGAAAACAGGGGCTGGCTCGAACGCCCGGAGCTTGCAAACTTCATCTTCCTGCTACGGGAGAACGACGGCGCCGACAGCGGGCAGTGAACCCTCAAGCGGGCGACTTTATCATTATCAGCTCGTCGACCAGGCCTTCGCCGAACTCGAACTGTTCCGGAATGCGGGCGACCTCTCTGAACCCGTGTTTCCTGTACAGGGAGATGGCAATATCGTTGCTGGCGAACACGCTGAGGCGTAGCATCGTGGGCCTTGGCACAAGCAGTGCCGAATCGGCCAGGACCTTGGCCGTTATTGCTTCCCCCAGGCCCACGCCGCGGTGACCTCGTGCCACCAGGATGCCAAACTCACCAACGTGCTCCTTTCGCCCCTGCATGAGCTCGACGTGGGCCAGGCCCACTATGGAACCCGCGCACTCTGCGACTGCGAACGTCTTCCTGGCTGCCTGCATTAGAAAGAGGGCGTCTTTGATGTACTGGCGCTCGCCCTCGATCGTCATCTTATACTTGATCGAGGTCATGGCTTCGGGCTCTTCGGCAAAGCTATTGATGAACGAGGCGAATTTATCTGCCAGTCTCACATCGCCGGCATGAAGTTGCCTTAGCGCGTACTCGCTCCCTGTGAGCTTCGCCGCTTTTGAGGACCCGCCGTCCCCATCAGGCTTCGAAGAACCTTTCTTTGTCTCGCCTTCGCCAGCCTTCCGGCGAGCTGCGATGCGCGTGGGAAGCGCCCGGAATATCAGTCCCTGGCCTCGGGCGGAGGAGGTCTTTTCACTCATCCAGCTTCTCCTGCACTCGAACGATGTAATCCGCTTTGCCCTGCTCGTACTTCTTGGGGTCGTCACCGTACCGCCGGGCGAGTTCCTCTTTCAAGGCGCAGTACTCTTTTGCCTCTTCCGGATTCTCCACGAGGAAATTCCGCAGAAGCACCAGGCGCCTCGCATCGTCTTCACCTTCACGGACCAGGTAGATGTTGTGCGTGCGGATCCCTTCTTCGTTTTCCCTGAAAAAGAAGTGAACGGTCTCGGTCGAAGCCTGGGCGAGGGGCATGTAGCCGTATGCCCTCATCGGTGGGTAGTACCTCTCGACGCCCTCGAAATCGCGCACTTCGACGAGGATATCGATCACGGGCCGCGCGCACATGCCTGGCACGGAGGTGCTGCCGACATGGTGAATGGAAGCGACCTGCTCACCCAGGACGCTCGAGAGGCGCAGCGCTTCACCGATGTAGAGCTGCGGCCAATGCGGGTCGTAAGGGGCCATGACTATTCCCCGTATCTCACTATCTTTCATTGAACCATCACCGTGTCTACTTGATAGCGACCTCGGCGGGCAGTTTGGTGGTGAGAATGTCTACTGCCTGGTCGACCATATCCTGAACGACTTCTCCCGCGGGCTTGATCTCTTTGATCATGCCGGAAGCCTGGCCTGCAAATCCTCCGATATAGTCGTCGATGTTCGCCTGGATGAAGCCCGAGAGAAGGGCCGAAGAGATCATTATCTGTAGCGGGAACGGGAGCGCGGTAAGGCCCGAAGCCGCCCACGCGTCGTGGAATTTCGAGTGTATGGAGCGCAGGGTCTTGCCGGTGAACATCGTGCTGACAAGCGTGTCCTCGTCCGTTGCTTCGACGATATGACGCTTGATCACCTCCGGCGCGCCGCCCTCGGTCGTCGCCAGGAATCGCGTGCCGACCCACACGCCCACGCATCCCATCGCGAGCGAAGCGGCAAACCCACGGCCGTCGGCTATCCCCCCCGCCGCGAGCACCGGCACCGGATACGCCGCATCTATACAGGGTGGGACCAGCGCCATGGTCCCGATCCTTCCGGTATGACCGCCGGCTTCGTGTCCCTGCGCCACCAGCAAGTCGATACCGGAGTCGACCATGCGCTTGGCGTTCTTCGTGTTGCCGGTGATGGCCAGCACCTTGATGCCGTTTGCGTGCGCCTCCTCGACCATCCATCCCGGGTTGCCGAGACCTGCGCAAAAAAGCGGAATCTTCTCCTCGATACAGACCTGCACCGCTTCCTGGGGGTGCATCGTGGTCGTGTCGGTCTTGACCACTATTTCCATCTCGGGGATGTTGAGGTCTTTCCTCATCTTCGCGACCCATTCCTGGTACTCCGCCGGCAGGTTCTTGATGACATCCTCCAAGAGCATATCCGTGGCCTCGCCGGTGAACTTGTCCACCCCGGCGAGGTTCTTCGGCAGAAGCAGGTCGACGCCGAACGGCTTGTCCGTCCGCGCCCTGACATCATGAATGGCCTGCTTGAGCTCTCTTACCGAGTAACCGCTCGCGCCCAGCACGCCGAGGCCTCCGGCCTCAGACACCGCTACCACGAGGTCGACGGGCGCACCCGTCTCTTCACCGAGGAGGTTGGGACCCATGCCGGCACTCAAGATTGGGTATTCGATGTCCAAAATGTCACAGAGCCTGGTTCTTAGCACGGATCTGCCCATGAGTTACCCCTTTCCGTTGACAAGCCGAAGCAACACGCCAGTACCGTTCCATGTAAGCGGCTACGGAAAGCCATGACAATTTTACACCATGCGTCCCTGGTAATCATTGAATGGGAGTGCGGACGCGGCACCATAGTCAACTCATGGTCAGGCAGGCGCATGGCAATGATCGACCCATGTCCAACGAGGACAACCTCACCATCCAGAAAACCTCCCACAGCAACTGACCGTCAGCCATGCGCTACGCCCGCCGGTCTGTCGCAGCCTGTCCCGACACCCGACATCGTGATAGATTGATTGGTGATCACGTGCGGGACGTACACGGGAGGGCAAGGACATGGCCAAGGCAGCGGAGAGATACACCGATTACATGTACGGCCTTATCGACCGGGTCATGAAAGAGATCGGGCCTCGGGAGTCGTGCAGCGAAGAGGAGAAAGCGCTTGGAAAACTGTTCGGAGAGGAGATCGGCCCTGCCTGCGAAAAGGTCGAGGCCGAGAGCTTTACGTGCAGCCCGACCGCCTTTATAGGGTTCTTCCCGTTCCTGGTGCTGATATACCTCACCGGAGTCGTGCTCTACTTTTTCCTGCCGCCTGTCGCGGCGGCGCTGGGCATTATCGGGTTCATCCCGCTCTTCGAAGAGGTTGTACGCTACAGGGAGTTCATCGACCCGCTTTATCCGAAGAAACAAGGCGAAAACGTCGCGGGTTTCGTCAAGCCGGACGGCGAGGCCAATCAGCGTGTATACGTATCTGCGCACTTCGACTCCGCATACGAGTTCAAGATATGGTACTGGTTCAAGAGCTTTTCCACCGTTGTCATGGCGGTGGGTTTTCTATCGGTCATCCTCCTTTTCGCGTTCTCACTGGCGAGGGCCATTGCCGAGCCGGTCGGCACGCCCGGGACGACCGTTTTCTGGGTCTTTGGTATCATCCTTGCCGCCCTCTCCCCACTTGTAAGCATCTTCTTCTTTTTCCATACGAGCGATGTCGTACCGGGTGCGATGGATGACATGGCGGGCATCGCCGTGCTTGCGGGGCTCGGTAAGTACTTCGAGGACGCCAGGGATCTGGGCGAGTTCTATCCGAAGAATACCGAGGTGGTGCTGCTCGGGCTGGCGTGCGAGGAAGCGGGGCTCAGGGGGGCAAAGCGCTACGCGGCTAACCACACCCCGGACGGCGACACATTGACCTCATTCGGCATCTTCCTGGACGGCATCTACGACGAGCAGTTCTTCACAGTTTTCACCAAAGAGGTCTGGCCGGGCGGGAAGATGGACCCCGGTCTGGTGGAGCTCGCGGTCGGCTCAGCGAACGACAGCGGCTACGAGATCAAGAAGGCTCTTCTGCCTCTGGGCGCAACGGACGCGAGCGCCTTCGCTATTGCGGGAATCCCTTCCGTTAGCATGTGCCTGTGGGACGCCAGCAAGCTCGTGCCGCATTACCACACGCGATACGACACTATCGACCACATAAAGCCAAGCTCACTGACGGCGGCCCTGCAGACGGTGATCGAAATGTTGAGCCGCATTGACTCGCAGTGAGGCTGGCGCTCACCCGAGCGCGGCATTCCGACCCGGACGCCGGAGTGGCAGTTGTCCGGTCAGGCGGTCTTGGGCTTGCGCAGAAGCGGAATCAGGACGAAGACTCCGAATACCTGGGTCAGCGCGTAGTATACCTTGGGGTTCTTTCCCCTCTTCGTGGCCGCACGGTAAGCCACCATTGCCTCGAAAAAGTGCAATACCAGCGTTCCGACCAAGGTGTTCCTGATCATGCTTGAGTTTTTCATCACCACTCCCCTCACGTCTGAACAAGGCCGCCGCGTCTCCGCGCTCGACCACAGGTCGGACCATTATAGATAGCAGGATGCCCGGGTGTCACTATCATAGCGCAACGTGTTACAATTCCTCCGGTCAACTCAAGCGCGTGCAACAAGATTCCGATTATCAATAAGCAGGCAATTTGATCGGCTTCAGCTGGAAAGTTTGGTCGCCGAGATGCAGCAGATCTCTCTTTGTCCGGAATGCGGGGTCCCTGAGCCCTTCTACCTTGCGCAACGCTGGCTCGACAACGGCGATATCGTCCAGGACCAGAACCCACATGCTCGAATCTCCTTTATCGAATGCGAGCCGCTCGACCCACTCTTCAATAACATCTCCAAGATCGTCGGTACTTCCATTGACAGGATAATCGTCAATCTCGTCGCCAGGGGCAGCGAGATCTATCTGAGGCGCCTGATCCCGGCAGAGGTCAGCCAGATGGTCCAGGACAGAACACTCAACCTCGAGCCGTTCATAGACGCCATCACGACGTTCTGCCAGGTCATCGGGTACGGTCAATACAACTTCCTCGACTACCGTTTCGAGAGCGACGACGACGACTTCGCGCATATGCGGATGCTCCACCCCTTCTCCGTTCCAGAAGCCGCCGGCTCTTTCGCTGGTGCCCTTTCGGCTGTCGCGGGAGGTGAGCACGCGATCGACTTCGAGGAGGTATCTCCGGGGCTTTTCGACATGAAGTCGTACCGAACCAGGTACGACAGGGTCTTCAGTGAGAAGATGCGCATCCCGGATTACTGTCACCGCGACGGAGACGTCGAGTTCGAGCGGTGCAAGACCTGTGGAACGCCGACCGCTTTCTCCGAGTACTACTGGTACCTCGACAAAGGCGTCATCATGAACGCCCAGTCGGGAAGGCGGATGGCGGTACTCGGCCAGGAGCTCCTGGACGCCGTGTTCGACGCCCTCAAGTGGGAGCTTGGCGATACGATACCCGAGATCATCGTCGAGGCCCAACGGCGTTTTGTAAAGACCGGCTTCTACTCCATCGAGGAGGTCGGCAACGTCGAGGAGTTCCGAATCCAACTGGCGGTGAGAGGGCTCGGCAACGTCCGAGAGCTGGCGATGGGCGTCAACGGCATGCGCGTGAGCATCGACAACGTCTGCGGGCACCTCATGACGATAGGCCTGGCACAGGGGCTTTTCGAGACAGCCCTCGACGTGGAATCCGATGTCGAATGGGAGCTATCGCAAGATGGCAACCTTGTGGTGGAGGTCAGTCCCCGCAAGCATAAAGTTCCCGTTACGCGGCTCCCGCGGCTCAAACTCGACTGAACAGGCTCAGGGGCGGGTTTCACACCTTGTACATCGAGACGCTCGAGGGCGGCGTGCCGACAAGTTTCGCCTGGCAGACGTCGGTGAATCAATCTCCCGCATGTAACTGGCGATATCCCGGAGATGCTGACGGATGTCGTTGCGCGTAGTTGATTTCAGAGTCGGCTTGATATTATGCTGCAACCCGATTCGGAAGTTGAGAGGTGCCTTTGAGAAAATATCACCATGTCGGGATACCAACGGCCAACCCGAGAGAAAATGAATCCTATCTTTCCACGGCCGGGGTCTACCACTCCGGCTTCGAGACCAGCCCGTACGGCATCGAATGGATGCGCTTCGACCCCGACAGCCCGCTGCCCGACCTGGTGAAGACCGTCGCCCATGTGGCATTCGAGGTCGATGATATGGAATCAGAGCTCGAGGGAAAAGAGGTGCTGATAGAGCCCAACGCCCCGTCGGAGGGAGTTACAGTCGCTTTCATAGTGGACAACGGCGCGCCCGTCGAGTTTATCGAGTTCAGCGGTGAAGAAGATTTGACCGAGCATTGATGGAGGAGTCGCAGTGATAAGTATCGACACTGATAGCTGCACGAACTGCAACCTTTGTTACAAGGCATGCGTAGGTGGAGCGATCGAAAAGGGGCCATCGCTGCCGGACAACTCCGCGGACATCTGCATAGAGTGCGGGCATTGCGTGGCTGCCTGCCCGGAGGACGCGATTACCCTCGCCGGATTCGAAGGTCTCAGGGCCGAGCCTCTTGCCGAGACGGACCCTGTCTCGGAGGATCAGATGATGTCGATGCTCCACGCGAGGCGCTCCTGCCGCGAGTACAAACCTGTCCCCGTATCGCGGGAGGATGTCGAGAAGATAATAGAAGCCGCCTCGCTCGCCCCTTCGGCGCATAACAGCCGGTCTGTCATCGCACACGTCCATGACGACCCGGAAGTGATAGAGAAGATCCGCAGGCACACCCTGCGCTTTTTCAAGCCCGTCCTCAGGGTGTTCAAGACGCGCGCGTTCAAAGCTCTCTGGAAGGCGATAGGGCTCGACCCCAAAGAGCGGTTCCTGCTCGCGTAC
>Ga0182021_10000140_pt1 | contig 67218 bp, 58 predicted proteins | sample 612E3MmetaG_FD_120493 | JGI IMG/M metagenome (GOLD analysis project Ga0182021, IMG submission 120493) | Permafrost microbial communities from Stordalen Mire, Sweden - 612E3M metaG (Illumina Assembly) | ecosystem: Environmental > Terrestrial > Soil > Wetlands > Permafrost | place: Sweden...
CTATGTCTATCTTTATCCCGAGCCCGAGGATCGAAAAATAGTCGCCCATGGCTTCGCGAGCCGGGCGCAGGCGTGCAAGCTTGCGCAGGCGGCAGCGCGCTCCGAGATCGGGACCGAGGTCGTCCTACTGAACAAGGCGAAGGCCAAAGGCCTTCTTGGCGACGACCCGGGCCTTGAGCCGTGGACGGTCGTGTTCGGGCTCGAAGGCTCTCCGAAGCTCGTGGCTTACCACGAGAAGAGACTCGGCGAGAAAGCAGGGGAGCTCAAGCTAAAGCCGAAGGCCGCAGGCGTTAAAGCCGCCGAGGCGTTCAGCGAGGCGCTTGGCAGACCCTGGTATGCACCTCCACTATCCATCGGTTTTTACACGAACTTCAGCAGGGTCGAAGAGCTGTCCGGCATGGTCGAAACCGCGTTGAAGAGCAAGGGCGGCCTCGCCCAGATGATCGTTCCGGTCAAGCACGGTGCGTCCGTGTATCTGCAGTTCGACCTGCCCGGGTCGGGCAACGGTGCCGGTGCGGCGATCGAGAAACTGTTACCGGAGCTTGCCGACGCTGGCGCTTTCTTCTCCAACCCTACGGGGACTCTGGCTGCGCATATCTTCTCTAAGCAGCCGCTGTACCTGCGCCTTCTGAAGGATATCAAGTTGTTGATTGACCCTGAGAACGTGCTCAACCCCGGACAGGTAGTGGAGGTGTAGAGGTGTCAGAATTAACCAAAAGCCCGTATGACCCGCTGCTCCAGGTTCAAAAAGACTCTTACCGCTGCGGGAAGTGCATGCTCTGCAAGTTTATAGACCACAACGAGATGACCGATACGGATTTCCTGGCCATCTGCCCTTCAGGGCTGCGTTACAAGTACGAGGCGTACTACGCTTCGGGCAGGCAGGAGATTGCCCGCGGCCTGCTGGAGGGAAAGCTCGATTACAACGACCGCCTGCTGCACATCCTGTTCACATGCACCGAGTGCGGCGGATGCCAGGTCATCTGCTCTGACCAGGGGAATAAGAACCCCCTCAAGACGATCGTGGCGCTCCGAGAGCGCGTCTTCCGCGACGAGTTGGCTCCGCTGCCGGAGCACGAGACGCTCATCAAGTCGATGGAGAACTACGAGAACCCGTGGCAGCAGCCGCGCGCCCGGCGAGACGCCTGGATGCGTAAGATGAAGCTGCCCGATCCACGCAAGGAGAAGGTCGACACCCTCTTCTTCGTCGGGTGCACCCAGGCGTACGACCCCAAGCTCCAGAACATCGCCCGCATGACGGCCGAGATACTGGAGGCCGCGGGCGTCAAGTTCGGGGTGCTCGGAAAAGACGAGTTGTGCTGCGGCAGTACGCTGCTGCGCATGGGCAACTACGATGCCTACGAGAAGATGGCGCGAAAGAACGTCGAGCTCCTCAACAGCATCGATGTCGATCGCATCATCACGTCGTGCTCCGGTTGCAACTCGGTGCTCCGCGAGGAGTACGAGGAGCTGGGAGGGCTCGATGCCGAGGTCATGCACTCGCTGGAGCTGGTCGACGAGCTGATCCAGTCCGGGGACATCAAGCTGAAGAACAAGATCAACCGCAAGGTCACCTACCATGACCCGTGCCACCTCGGGCGCTACACCGGTGTATACGATGCTCCGCGAAGCATCCTCGAGGCGATACCCGGGGTCGAGCTCGTCGAGATGCCGCGCAACCGAGCCAACGCCTTCTGTTGCGGCGCCGGCGCCGGCGTGCGCACGGCCTACCCCGAGTTCGCGGGCTGGGTAGCGAGCGAAAGGGTACGCGAGGCCGTGAGCACCGGGGCGGACACCCTGGTGACCGCGTGCCCGTTCTGCGAGCAGAACCTTGGCGATGTAAAGCAACCGAAGATCGAGCTCGTGGATATCCTCGAGCTCGTGCGCGAGTCGATGGGATAGGGGGCGAGAAATGGCTATCAAAGAGATTGACCTGACGGTCAATGAGCTCTACGAAGAAGTATACGCGGAGCTCAAAAAAATCGTCGGCGAGGAATGGGTGGAGAACGACCCGATGATCCTCATCGGCTACTCGCGCGACCAGAGCCTGGAGACCGCGCACAACCCCAACCTGGTTGTGCTGCCGGAATCCACGGAGCAGGTTTCAAAGATACTTGCTGTCGCGTCCAGGTACAGCGCGCCGGTGGTCGCCTGGTCGACCGGCGGCAACACGGGCGGCGGTTGTATTCCGCAGCGCGGTGGCATCATCTGCGACATGAGGCGGATGGACAAGGTCTTCGACGTGGATGTCGAGAACATGTCGGTGCGAATCCAGCCGGGCGCGACGTTCGGAAAGGTCTACATCGAGGCCGAGAAAGTCGGGTTGCGCAACGCGGTCCCGAGCGCTCCGGCGTCGGTGGCGATGCTCAGCAACTACCTGGACAAGGGCGTGTTCCAGGTCTCGAACAAGTACGGGGTGGGGACCGACTCAATACTCGGTCTCGAGATCGTTCTGCCGGACGGCGAGATAATCCACACGGGATGCCTGTCGCAGGACAATTACGGAAGCATCTGTGTCGAAGGCCCGGGCCCCGACATCAGCGGGATATTCCACGCCTCCATGGGCACCATGGGCATCTGCACGCAGATGGTCGCCCAGCTCTATCCGCTGCCCGAGTTCGAGGACATCATCCCGGCCAGGTGCGACGAGGACGACATGGAGCGGGTCACGGTGTTTCTCCGCGAGATCGCCCGCGAGGACTGCACAATCGAGACGATTCTCTTCCAGGACACGTACCTGGGCATGGGAATCACGATGAACCACGAAGGCGCGGAGATCATCCGCCCGCAGCTGCCGCGTCACAACGCCATCCTCTACATCGGCGGAGAGACCGAGGAGGAGATGGAGATCCGGCGCGAGCAGACCATGGGCGTTCTGGAGCGCACCGGCGTAGAGCAATCGCCCGACACGATGCTCGAGCTGATGAAGAGCCTGGTCCCGTGGGAGCGTGCCTTCAAGATCATACAGGTGACGCCGAGGATCGAGCGCATGACGGGCTGCTTCGAGCTGTTCTGGTTCAACATAGATATGGACCAGGCGCCGGATATGGCGCGACAGTTCGAGAAGCTGACCCGGAAGCACTTCGCCGACACGGACCCAGAGAAGAGCGACCGGCCGTATCCGTACGAGCTGGCCACGTTCTATCTCCAGGCTCTCGAGTTCGGTCGCAGCGGCATGCTTGAGATGGACGCGTATCCCAACCAGGGTGAGCCCGAGGGCGTAAAGAGAGGGATCGCGATGGCCGGCGACGCCATTCCGTTCATCCTAGAGAAAGGAGGGCAGTTCGACCGCCCGTACGGCGGCGAGCAGTCCGGTTTCGGTTGGGTCCAGTCCCCGATGCTCGGGACGTACTTCGAGCTGCTCAAGGGACTCAAGCATCACATGGACCCATACAACATAATGAACCCCGGCCGGCTGGGGATATCAGCCGACCAGGCAGGGGTATAGGCCTCTCGCAACAAATGGGGTCGGGTCGGGTAAGGCTAAATATCGATAAGACCTTGCGAGGTACCAACCGCAAATATGTGGCCTGACCCCAGGAGTTGCGTTGGAAGCAAATCGAGAGGGGGGTAGGCTCTTGGATCGCGAACGTTGTCAGCTCGAGATATATTATGAGGCTTGATTCGCGGTTCAGGGGCCGGTTCCCCGGCAAGAAAGGAAACTCGGCATGGAAAGTGTCTGGACGCTGGAGATAGATGGGGCGGTTGCCGTGCTCACCATGGATAAGCCACCCCTCAACCTGGTTCACCACGAGAACATCACTGAGATGGGCGAGAAGCTCGCCGCTCTGCGCGAAAACCCCGAGGTCGGGGCGATCATCCTGACAGGCACCGGGCCGGCGTTCATAGGAGGTGCTGACATCACGCAGTTCGAGGCCCTCGATCCCGTAACCGCCAAGTTCGGACTCTCCGCGGGCCAGCGCGTGCTGCGCGACATGGAGACCCTCGAGAAGCCGGTCATCGCGGCCATCAACGGATTTGCTTTCGGCGGCGGCTGCGAGGTGGCTCTCGCATGCGACATACGCATCTGCAGCGAGGATGCGCGCTTCGGTCAGCTCGAGATAAATTACGGTGTCATGCCGGGGTGGGGCGGCACCCAGCGTCTGACCAAGATAGTCGGACTCGGCAGGGCCAAGGACATGGTACTCACAGGCCGCATCGTCGAGCCGCAGGAAGCTCTCATGATGGGGCTCGTCTCGCAGGTTGTTCCCGCGACCGAACTGATGGAAAAAACAAAGAAAGTAGCACGCATCCTCGCGCGCAAGGCGCCGATAGCGATGGCGCTCGCCAAAGAGATGGTCAACGCAGCAGCGGAGTGCTCGATACCACTTGGTGGAGCTTTCGAGGCCGCGGCGTGCGCGATAACGATGGGCACAGAGGATTGCATAGAAGGCGTGAGGTCGTTCATCGACAAGCGCCAGCCCAACTTCAAAGGCAGGTAGATACGCGGATTCATTGACACGCCAACAGGACAGGTCGTGCATCGTGCGCCTGGTAACTATAACCAGCCCGACAGTCAAAACGCACGACGCACGACCTGGGAGTCAGGAACCCTGGCCCGCGATTCGACCCGACATCCAGAGGTGAGGAAGCCGGGTCGGGGGGTCTGACTCCGGCATTGACGTTGTCTTGAAGCACCTGACCCGTTCCGAATAAAGGACAGGGCACAGACCCAGGCTAAGCCGGGAGGGAAGATGGACGCGAGTGAGCTTGAAAAAGTGAAGCGCGAGAAGGAGCGCTGGGAGCGCGAGATCCTCGGCCCGGCGCTGGAAAAGTCACCGGAGCGCGCGGACTCGTTCGAGACCGTGTCCGGGCGAGTGGTCGACAGGCTTCACGGGCCGTGGGACCTTGCCGAACAGGATTACATGCGCGACCTGGGGCTACCGGGCGAATACCCGTTCACCCGAGGCATCCATTCGACGATGTACAGGGGCAAACAGTGGACCATCCGGCAGTTCATGGGATTCGGAGACCCGGATGATTCCAACAGGAGGCTGAAGTTCCTCATCGAGCACGGGGCGCCCGGCCTCAACGTCGCCTACGACATGCCTACCATCCACGGGCTCAACAGCGACCATCCGCTTGCGCTCGGTGAGGTCGGGCGGGACGGCGTCCCGTGCGATTCGCTCGAGGATATGGAGAGGCTCTTTGCCGATATCCCCCTGGCGGATGTCAGCACCTCACTCGTCATCGCCCACCCACCTATCCCCTCGATGTACTTTGCGCTCGCAAAGCGCAAGGGCGCCGATTTGAAGAAACTGCAGGGGACGTTCCAGAACGACACGTTCTGTCGGGACGTCGCGGCAAACGTCAGGGTGCTTCCGCGGAGGGCGGAGTTGAAGCTCTGCACTGACGTCGTGGAGTACTGCACGCTCAACGTCCCGAGGTGGTACCCGGTAAGCATCGTCGGTTACCAGATACGGGAGAAGGGGTGCACCGCCGCCCAGGAGCTCGCTTTCACAATATGCGAGGGCCTGGATTTTGTAAGGTCGTTCCTCGACCGCGGGCTCGATATCGACAGCTTCGGTCCGCGGCTCTCTTTCATGTGGAATGCCCACAACGACTTTTTCGAGGAGATCGCGAAGTACCGCGCCGCCCGCAGGCTATGGGCCCGCATCATGAAAGAGCGGTTCGACGCCCGGGACCCGCGCTCCATGATGGTGAGGTTCCACACGCAGACTGCGGGCTGCTCACTGACCGCCCAACAACCACTCAACAACATAGTGCGCGCTACCATCCAGGCGCTGGCGTCTGTCCTCGGCGGAACGCAGAGCCTGCATACCGACGCTTTCGACGAGGCGCTCGCGCTCCCGACGGAGGAATCCCTCAAGATCGCCGTCAGGACCCAGCAGATCATCGCCGAGGAGTCCGGCGTGGCCAACACGGTGGACCCCATGGCGGGCTCTTACTTCATAGAGAAGCTCACCAACGACATGGAGGAAGAGGCCATCGAGTATATCGCGAAGGTCGACGAACAGGGCGGCATGCTCGAGGCGGTAGAGAACGGCTACATACAAAGAGAGGTCGCCAGGTCCGCCTGGCGTTACCAGAAGGATATCGAGAGCGGCAGCAAGGTGATAGTCGGTGTTAACAAGTACGTTGACGAACACCAGCCTTCAATAGACCTGCTCAAGATCATGCAGGAGACGGAAGACGCCCAGAAAGAGCGTATCGCGAGGCTCAAGGAGCGCCGCGACGAGCCCAGGATGCGCGACGCACTCGACCGGCTCAGGGAAGCAGCAGAGCGCGACGAGAATCTCTTCGAGACGACCATGGCCGCGGTAGAGACTTACGCGACCCTTGAAGAAGTCTGGGACGTCTACCGCGCCCATTACGGCACCTTCAAAGAATCCACCCAGCTCACCGAATCCGCCTGAAATCTCCTTCCCCTCGAGGGGGGAGGGTCAGGGCGGGGGTGACGTTAATACCATACCCCAAGCTTGTTTTCTTTTCCCCGGACTGAGAGACTCAGGTCAAGCAATGGGGGAGGCTAGGTATGGCATCACTCGATGGAAAGGCAGCTCTTGTAACAGGGTCGTCGCGTGGCATCGGCAAAGCTATTGCGCTATGCCTGGCCGCACACGGGGCGGACGTTGCGATCAACTACCGGCAGAGGAGCGACCTAGCCGAAGAGGTCGTCAGTGACATCGAGGCGATGGGGCGCAACGCGCTTGCGATCAAGGCCGACGTGGGCGACCGCGACGAGGCGGACGAGCTTTTCGGCAAGGCCGTGGAGTCGCTCGGCAGGCTCGACATCCTCGTGAACAACGCCGGCATCTGGCAGCCTACACCGGTGGACGACCTTGATTCCGAATTGCTCGAACGTATGATGTCAACAAACCTCAAGAGCGCGTTTTACCTCTCCGGCAGGGCGCTGCCACTCATGAAAGAAGAGAGGTGGGGACGCGTGATTAACATGTCATCCGTGACGGGTGTCGCGGGCTTCCCCGGAAGCAGTGTCTACGCGACCACCAAGGCTGGACTCATAGGTCTCACAAAGTCGCTCGCCCTCGAGGTCGCGCGTTTCGGCATAACTGTGAACGCCGTCGTGCCGGGCTTCATCGAGACAGACCTGATCAGCGAAGTTGATGAGGAGATACAGAAGAGGGTCATCCCGGCGGTGCCGATGCGCCGGTTGGGCAGACCCGATGAGGTCGCAGAACTCGTGGCGTTTCTATGCGAGCACGGCGACTACATGACAGGCCAGCTATTCACGGTCGACGGTGGTTACACGATCTGACACAACAAGGGCTGAGGCGACCGCTTCTCCAGTTTGTCAATTCCCATCTCGTGTTAATATGACTACGTTCAGTGTTTCATCAAGTGTCGCGCGAAAACGTTTCGGCACTCGCGCTTAGTGCTTAAAGACCCAGGGAGCCCAACGCGATAATGAGTACGGTCAGCAGGAGAGAAAAAGAGAAACAACAGCGTCGCAACGACATCATCGAGGCGGCCGAGGAGCTCTTTGACGCCAAAGGTTTCGAGAGCACCACTATCGAGGAGATAGCGAGAAAGACCGAGCTGAGCAAGGGAACCATCTACCTCTATTTCCAGAGCAAGGATGAGCTCCTTCTCGAGGTTTGCGCCAAGGGCATCATGGGTTTTCGGCAAGACCTGGAGGCGGCCGCGAACAGCAAGAGAAGCATCGACAATAAGATAAAGGCCGTGTGTGCCGCTTACATCGACTACTTCATCAAGGTGCCCCACATCTTCCGGGTCCTCCATGACACGCTCACCGAGCGCCTGAGGAACAACCTCTCAGGCGAGACCATGTCCCTCATCAACTGGACGATAGTCGAGGTGTTGAAGTTCAGCAGCGCTATCGTGCAGCAGGGCATCGATTCCGGGAAGTTCCGAAGCGACATCGACCCTTACTCGTTCAGCATTGCGGTATGGCAGATGTCGTCCGGCCTGCTCGACCTCGCCATCCTCAAAGACCCCGGCATAATAGATCGCGATTCGCTTGAAGAGATACTTTCAAAGTCGATCGACATAATGATCGACGGCCTCAAGGCCGGCGCGCCGGGGGAATCCCGCGGCCGCTGACCGTGGCTCGCGCCCGCGGGCTTTTTGTTAAGTCACTGAACACGGTCATAATATAACCACGTTCATTATTAGCCTCCCGGCGGGAGGTCGGGTTTGACGCAACTCAAACGGTACCATTAGCCAACCAGCAATCGATGTCAACATTGATGGGCGGACTATCTCCATTCGAAGTCGGTATACCGATTCACTGACGTAAACTACGGCGGCACACCACGTGCCATCCATTTGACAAGTACCCCTTTTGGGGAAAAGGGGCTTGGAAGATCTCAGTGTAGGAAGCGGAAAGGAGATGTGCAATGCCTTATTTCACCAACATCCAGGACCTCTACGACGTGGCCGTCGAGCTCTTCGGCAAACTGTCCGAGGACAAGAAGATCAAGCAGAAAGCCCTCGACTCCAAGCTGATAGTGCGATTCGTCTATCGAGACCCTGACGGTGAGCTGTGGATCGACTGCACCGGCGACGAAATAAAGGTGGTGCCGGGCGCCTGCGAGCTGTCGCCAGACGCGACGCTCACCATGGATACCGACGTCGCGCACCTGTTCTGGCTGGGCAAGCTCAACCTCATCAAGTCGCTATCCAGCGGTGAGATACAGTCCGAGGGCTCGATACCCAAGATGCTGAAGATGCTGCCGGTTATCAAGCCTGCCTTCAAGATCTACCCCGAGTTACTCAAGGAAAGAGGCCTCGAGTCCATCCTAAACGTCGGTTGATCGCTCCGCGCAAGGCCCGGGCCGGGCGGCCGGAAGCCGCAGCCGGGGACGTGAGGAGCTGACAGTTTCATCGTTTACGACAGCGCATGGAAGCCAGGGAGGTGTTGAGCTTGGAAGCGGTCGAAGTCAAAGAGAGTTCGCTCGTGGTCGCGGAGGTGCGTAGGCTCATATACAGCGAGGAGGAACGGTTCTCCACGGACGCTGGTGATATCGAGCCTTACCTCGCGGACGCCGGCGACGCGGAGAAGATCCTGGCCATCGTGAAACCCCGCGGCATGGAGGAGCTGGAGGGGCTCATCGGGATGGCCAACCGAAGCGGCACCGCGCTTTACACGCCGATGCCGTTCGGACTCGAGCCGCGGCAGCCCGGAATAATCGTGGACCAATCGCTCATGGACAGGGTCTGGTCGCTCGATCCGAAGCGGTTGTTCGCGGTTGTCGAGCCGGGGGTGACCTGGGAGCAGCTTCTACCACAGGTGGAAGCGCTGGGCCTGAGGATGGCGCTGCCGGCTGCCGCCCGGCATCACAGCGTGCTCGGCGCGTTCCAGGAGAAAGACATCGTGCTGATGTCTTCGCGATATACAAACAAGCAGATCTCCAACCTGCACACGTTGCTGGCCGATGGCCGCGACTACAGGAGCGGGTCACACGCTAACCCTTCCGCGGAAAGCAATCTGATCAACTGGCGCGAGGACGGGGGCCCCAATATCTCCCGCCTGATTCTGGGGTCGCATAACATGTTCGGCCTCTCCTACAAGGGGTTCGTGCACCTGTACCCGTACTTCGAGGCGCGAAAGGTGACGGTGCTCGGGTTCGCCGACAAGCCGAGTGCGCTCAGGGCCGCTCAGTTCATCTCGCGGCGCGAGATGGCGGTCGAATGCCTGGCCCTGAACAAGGCCAAGGCCGAGGCTGTCATCGATGCGAAGGTCGGGGCACCGTGGCTCACCGTAGCGGCGCTGGAGGGTTCGGCCGACCTGGTCGAATACTACCGAAAGCGCATAGACGAGGAGCTCGGGTCCACCAATGAGCTTAACGAGCTCGCGCCCGAGTTCGAGAAGGCGCTGCGCTCTCCGTGGGACGCTCCCGACGGGACGGTCGGCTTCTACACGCTTTTCTCAAAGGTCGAAGAGTTCGACCCGATCGTCGGAGCCGATACGCCGCGGATGGTAATTCCGGTAAAGCGCGGGGCTTCGGTCTACAACCATTACGAGCTGCCGAAGAGGCCCGGGATGGACACGTTCGAGAAGCTGCTGGACGCGGGGGCTTTCTTCTCCAGCCCGACCGGCTCGCTGGCGCACGCCATGTACGAGCGCACGGGCAACTACGCCAGGCTGGTCGAGATCGCCAAGCGGCGCATGGACCCGCACGGCATCATGAACCCCGACCAGGTAATCAAGGGGGGTGACGAGTGATGTCGAAGTTCAACCGCGATCCGTACGACCCGCTCCTGCAGGTGCAGAAATGGGCGTACCGCTGCAGTAAGTGCTCGCTGTGTAAGTACATCCACGTCTATCAGGGCGAGTACGAGGACCCGAGGTTTGTCGACATGTGCCCGCCTGGCAAGAAATACCGCTTCGAGGCGTACTACGCGTCGGGCAAGCAGGACATCGCTCGCGGCCTCATCACCGGCCAGCTCGACTACTCCGAGAGGCTCCTGCACGCGCTCTATACGTGCACCGAGTGTGGGGGCTGCATGTCGAATTGCGCTCCGTACTCTGGCAAGGATCCCCTGAAGACGATCACTGCCCTGAGGGAGCGGGCGGTGCGTGACGGTGAGGCTCCCCTGCCGGAACACGAGCCGCTCTTCAAGTCGATCGAGAACTACGGCAACCCGTGGCAGGCCCCCAGGCAGAAGCGCGCCGCCTGGTCGAAGAAGATGGGCATAAAAGACGCCGAAAAAGACAGCCCGGAAGTACTCTTCTACACGGGCTGCACGTACGCGCTGGACGCGAACCTGAGCGACACGCTGAAGCTCTCGGCGCAGCTCCTGCAGAAGGCGGGCGTCGACTTCGGCATCTTGGGCGAGAAGGAGCTGTGCTGCGGGTCGACGGTGCTGCGCATCGGGGACCGCCCGACGTTCGAGAAGATGGCGCGTGAGAACATCGAGATGCTCGAAGGCCTCGGCGTCAAGACGATAGTGACCGGCTGCGCGGGGTGCTACTCGGTGCTCAAGGAGGAGTACCCGGAGATACAGAAGCCGTCGTACAAGGTCGTCCACCTCGTCGAGATGCTCGCGGACCTCGTGGCCAGCGGTGCACTCAAGCCCGAGGGCGAGGTCGACATGAAGCTGACATACCACGACCCGTGCCATCTCGGGAGATACTGTGGCATCTACGACCCTCCAAGGGAAATCCTCAACGCCATCCCCGGGCTCGAGCTCGTCGAGATGCAGCGCTCGAAGGACAACGCCTGGTGCTGCGGCGCCGGGGCCGGGGTCCGGACCGCTTTCCCGGACTTCGCGCAGTGGGCCGCCGAGGAGCGACTCTACGAGGCTAAGGAGAACGGGGCCGAAGCGCTGGTTACGGCCTGCCCGTTCTGCGAGCAGAACCTCAGGGGCGCGTCCGACGGGATGGAAGTCATGAACATCTTCGAGTTGCTTGCCGGCTCTGTCGGCGTGGGGGGTGAGTGAGATGGCAGTCAGGCCGTACGATTCGACCGTCGAAGACACGGTAGGTGAGGTGCTCGAGCTGGTTAAGGGCGTAGTCGGCGAAGACTGGGTCACCGACGACCCGGCTATCACCATCGGCTACTCCAAGGACAACAGCTTCGAGGCTGCCAAGAAGCCACACATAGTGGCGCTCCCCGAGAACACCGAGCAGGTGCAGGAGATAGTCCGCATCGCCGGGCGATACGGCATGGCGGTCCAGCCGGCCTCGGCCGCGATCAACTGCGCCGGAGGCTGCATACCGCAGCGGGGCGGGATACTGCTCGACCTGCGCAGGATGGACAAGATACTCGAGATCGACGAAGAGAACATGACCATCACCATGCAGCCGGCGGTCCGCTTCGGGGTCGCGCAGAACATGCTCCGCAAGCAGGGGCTCTATGCGGTCAACCCCTCGGGGCCGCATACCGCCGGCGTCGCGACCAACCACATGGACAAGGGCATCGGCATGCCCGCCAACAAGTTCGGGGTCGGCCCGGACCACATCGTCTCTATGACTTTCGTGATGCCCGACGGCGAGATACTGAAGACCGGCTCGAGCGCCCTACCCGGCGCGGAGAAGGTATGCGTCGAGGGCCCGGGGCCCGACATAAGCGGGCTTTTCCACTCATCCATGGGCATCTTCGGGGTTATGGTCGAGATGATCACCCAGGTTTACGAGTGGCCGAATGTCGAGGTGCTGAAGGTGGCGCAGTTCGAGAGCGAGGACCTGAACAGGGTCTCCGACTTCTTCTACGAGGTGACCCGCGAGGACTTCGTGAATGAGTGCTCCCACCTGCAGGACAGCTACTTTTCCTGGTTCGCGACCGAGGACGACGAGGTGGGCGCGGGTATCGTCGAGTACATCCCGCGCAACAACGCCATCGTCATCATGGGCGGCGAGAACGAGGAGGAGGTGCACCTCAAGGAGGAGCAGTTTCTCAGGCTGGTCGAGCGCAACGGCTTCGAGCTGATGGACGACTCGATCGTGGACATGCTCTCCGACATGATCGGGGACATATGTTACGAGTGCAAGGTCCTGCAGAGCACGATGAGGGTCACGCGGTTCTTCGGCTCGTTCCAGGTCGTCTGGTTCAACACGAGTCTTGACAGGGTCTCGGACCTCCACAAGAAGTACCAGAGGCTCGCCGACAAGCACTTCAAGGACGCGGACTGGCGTAAGTGGCAGGATACGTATCCGCCACAGGAAGTCACGGTCTACACGCAGCCGCTCGAGTTCGGCCGAAGCGTCATGCTGGAGCTGGACTTCTTCATCAGCTTCGACGACTCGGAGAGCGTGAAGCGCGGGCTGGCGTTCGGGTACGACGCGATCAACATGGTCCTCGACGACGGCGGCTTCTTCGACCGCCCGTACGGCGGCTCCGGCAGCTTCAACTTCGGTACTTTGCAGACGCCGAGGCTTGGCACCTACAGCGAGCTTCTGGGCGAGCTGAAAGCCGACATCGACCCCAGAAACATAATGGCTCCAGGGAGGCTCAACCTTCCCGTCGAAGGGGCTTGAAAACCCGGGGTCAGATCTGTTTTTTCAAGTGCGGCTCGAGGTCACACTGGAGAGAGCCTGGCGGCACGGAGCGCGAGAGGCGCCACCGGCCGCCGGGCGTCATCTCTCTCGGAGGTGCAGGCTTGCCCGTGCATGCAAAAAAAACGATAATTTCGCGAAATTTCGTAGCGCCGAAGCGCTCTCTTGATGATAGAATTACGGGTGACTGTCGGGTCGGGAAGGGAGGCGGCTTTGAGGGTCATGGTCAAACCGCTCGAGTGCACTGGCTGCAGCCTGTGCGAACTCGCGTGCGGGTACCATTGGGATGAGGCGTTCAGCATCATCTCGTCCAGCATCATGCTTTATCGCGCCGACGAGAAAAAAGATTACATGGGGGTCATAGTCAAGACCGAAGAGGACCTTTTTCTCGGCAAGCCAGAGGGCGCGGAAGCAGTCAAGCTGGGGGAGCTGCAGCAAAGTGCGGGGGCCGGCGGAGGCGGAGCATCGGCAAAGCCTGTCCTTATACGGGAGGCTTGCGACATGTGCGAAAGTGCCGGGCTCGAACCGCAATGCGTCGCGATCTGCCCGCAGAACGCTCTCTATCTCGAGTAAGGAGTCCCGCAATGGATACCATGTACTACGGTGATGTATTAGTCGTGGACCTCGACGCCGGCAAGACCGAGCAGGTCGATTTCGACGAACTCGATGAAGCAGGGCCGGGTCTTCCCGCCGGCATCGCGCTCTACAACAAATACTCCGATTCAGATCCGCTCGTGCTGGGCTCCGGTCTTTTCACCGGCACCCCGGTGCCTGGCGCATGCCTGGGATTCATGATTGGCAAGAGCCCCGTGACGGGCGAACTTGCTGTCTCTCCGCTGAGCCAGTTCGCGGGGGCCGAGATGAAGCTCTCCGGTTTCTCGGCGGTCGTGATCAAGGGAGCAGCCTCAAAGCCGGTCTACCTCTGGCTGCACGATGGCGTCGCCGATATCAAAGACGCTTCCTCGCTCAGGGGCCTGGACACCTGGCAGACTACCGATACTGTCAGGCACGACATGGGCGAGAGCCTGATCCAGGTCATCTCCATAGGGCCCGCCGGTGAGGCTGCTACGAACCTTGCTTCCTACTCTATTAACTACTGGGGGTCCGGTGACAGCGCGGCGCTCGGCGCTGTGATGGGTGCCAAGAACCTCAAGGCGGTCGCCCTGCGCGGACTTGGCATGCTCGACGCCGAAGAGCCGGCCGATTTCTATGAGCAGGCTCTCGAGCTTCTCGGAAACGCAACAGCCTCCAGGGGCTTCAGCGGCGTTTGCGCGTCACTCGATGCGGATGATATCGATGAGTGGTTGAGACCAATGATACACCGCTACCGATCGTGCTTCGCGTGCCCGAGCGCGTGCGCGACGTTCGTCAAGTACAATGAGCCCGCGTCGGTGATGGAGCCCGAGGGCGTTGAAGAGCCGGGCATGCTGGTGGCAGACGCCCCGGCCGCCCTGTGGCTCAAGTCGGGAGGCTGGGACGCGGAACCGGCGTGCCGCGCCCTGGAGGCTATGGCGCGCGCCGGGGTCGACCTTCTCAGGGGTGCGCGTGAACTCTCGGCTAACCCGCTTGACGACCCGTCAGCGATTAGCGCCGCGGTCAGGGAGCTCAAAGGCTCCGAGCATGCCGGGTGGCCCTCGGGTGAGCCCTTGGAGTACGGGTTGTTCGGGCCGTGGGTGCCGCCGCTGGGCTCTCAGGACGAATGGCTCGCGGCGAACCGCGCCGGGTACGTGCTGGGCATCTGCCCGACTCTCATAATGACCGGCGGCATCGACACTGCCGCGCTCTTTCAACTGTGCGGATCGGCGGCCGGGCTCGAGATGGACTCTTCATCGGTCGACGGGATGTTTTGAGCCTTGCGTTCCATGGACGTTCTCTCGCCGGGGTACGAATCCCGGTGCGAAGCAACTGTAGACGTTTCGGCGAGGATGAGGCCCATGGGTCGGCATGCGAGAGCCTTCCGAAACCCGGTTTTCGTGCCGTACGGGGAGGCGTTCGGTCGCGTCATGCCCAGAGTGGCGGTCTTCGTCGGTGCCGGCGCTTCACATTCCTGGATATGGTTCGCCGACCTTCTCGAGCGGCTGGGCATCTACGATGTCGAGTTCATCACCGAGCACTCAGTGTTGAGTGCCGGCCTGGATCGCATGGATTTTCTGCTCATTGGTGGTGGCGACACGTATGCCATGGCCGAGGCGCTCGGTGAGCCAGGCGCGCGCGCGATAGAGGATTTCGTCAGGCGCGGGGGCCTTTACTTCGGCTCATGCGCGGGCGCCTATCTCGTGCTTACGGGAGTCGACCTTGAGCCGTTCACTCCCTTCAATCTCGTCGATGGAAACATGATCAACGTCATGCCCGACCCGCCGCCACCCCGCTGCCTCGAACACAAGTATCTTGCTCCCTATGGAGAGGAGTGGGTGTTTCACCCCGTTTACGGGGAGGTTGAAATCGCCTCCACCCGCGCGAGCCTGGTGTTTCCATGCTTCGAGGATAATCACCTGCGCACCACGCTCTTCGGGGGGCCGGTCCTCGAGGCCGCCCGCGTTGAAGATGTCATCGCGGTCTATTCGGGGCTCAGTGACAGGGCCGCGTACATGTGGGAGCGCAACGAGGCCGCCCGCCTGCTCACGGGGCGGCCCGCGGTGATACGAGCTGAGCTCGGCAGGGGCATCGCCATCGTGAGTGGACCACACCTCGAGCATCCCCTATATCCCCATTCCAACGCCCTCATCGCCGAAATGATGTCTATCTATTGGTCAAGAGATCCGGGCCTGAGAGACCCGGCTCAAGGTGTAGATTTCCACTCCCCCTCGAGGGGGGAGGGTCAGGGTGGGGGTGGCGCAAAGGCCAACGGTCAACATGACGCTTCTCCATTGCATCCGGGCCTGAGAGACCCTGCTAAACAACGCGAGGTGCGCGAGCTCCTGTACGAGATAAAGAGGCAGGTTTCCAATGCGCGCATAGTAGGCTTCGGCCTGGAGAAGCTGCCGGTGATATGGAAGATCGGGGTGAAAGTATGGGAGCCGGCGAAGATACGGATGTTCCTGGATTGCGCATGGTCCAGGCTCGATACTCTCGACGCCAATGCCGGGACACTGGACCCCGAAGATCTCGCGCCGCTTGCCCATGGCTACTCCGAGGTGACACTGATGGCAAGAAACCTTAAGATGGAAGTTGAGTCCGGTAAGGACTCACGGGCAACGGCCGAGTCGCTGATCACATCGCTCAAGGAGCTCACCGCGAGATATCTCTCGCTATATTACCGCACGAGACTAAGCGGGAATTACCGTGCTTAGACTGCCGGGAGACACGAAAGGATCTGTCGATCTGTCATGGGAGTCGGACCGGGGGCCGTGACGCGGCCGGCCGGCGACTCCAAGCGGGGCAAGACGACGAAAACAAAACGGAGCTGATATGGCTGGAAGGGTAGGCGTATACATTTGCCACTGCGGCACCAACATCGCAGGCGTGGTCGACTGTGCGGCAGTGGCCGAGCGCGCGCGAGATATTCCCGGGGTGGCGGTCGCGCGGGATTACACGTACATGTGTTCCGACCCGGGACAGGCGCTCATCATAAAAGACATCGAAGAGCTGTGTCTCGAGCGCGTCGTCGTAGCCGCGTGTTCGCCGAGACTGCACGAGCACACTTTCAGGGCGGCGCTGGAGGAGGCGGGACTCAACCCTTACATGCTCGAGATCTCGAACATCCGCGAGCACTGTTCCTGGGTCCACGAGGATGCGGACAGGGCCACGGCCAAGGCGCAGGCGCTGGTGCGCGGCGCGGTCCGCAAAGTCTGCTTCAACAGGGAGCTCTCCCGCAGGGAATTCCCGGTAACCCAGGCCGTACTGGTCGTCGGGGGCGGCATCGCCGGAATACAGGCGGCGCTCAACCTCGCATCGGCAGGCAAGAAAGTGTACCTGGTCGAGAGGAACCCGAGCATCGGCGGGCACATGGCGCAGCTCGACAAGACTTTCCCGACGCTCGACTGCTCGGCGTGCATCCTTACGCCGAAGATGGTGGATGTGGCGAGGTCCCCCAATATCGAGGTTCTGACTACGAGCGAGGTGGTCGGCCTGGAGGGTTTCATCGGTAACTTCAAGGCGACCGTGCGGACCGGCCCGAGGTGCGTCGACATAACCGGTTGTACCGGGTGTGGCGACTGCGCCGAAGCTTGCGTCCTGTCCGGACGCGTACCGGACGAGTTCGATGCCGGGCTCTCTAAGAGGGGCGCGATCTACATCCCGTTCCCGCAGGCTGTCCCGCTGGCAGCGGCGGTGGACACGAGCCGCTGCCTGTTCCATACGAAGGGCAAGTGCAAGTCCCCGTGTCTCGAGGCCTGCACGGTCAACGCGATAGACCTCGAGGCACGATCCGAGGAGCGTGAGCTTGAGGTGGGCGCGATAGTGGTTGCGACCGGCTTCGACGTCTTCGACGCGGGACTGATGCCTCAGTTCGGATACGAGCGCTACGGCGAGGTCCTCGACGCGCTTCAGTTCGAGAGGATGCTTTCGGCTTCCGGGCCGACCGGTGGAAAGGTCGTCCTGCCCGATGGCACCGAGCCGCGATCGATCGCTTTTCTGCACTGCATAGGCTCGCGCGACGAGAACGCCAACGAGTACTGTTCCAGGGTCTGCTGCATGTACTCCATGAAGCAGGCCCACATGGCGCGCGACAAGACCGGGGCGAAGGTATACGAGTTTTATATCGATGTGAACGCGTTCGGCAAAGGCTACCAGGAGTTTTACAGGCGGGTGCGCGACGAGGGCATCTTTTTCGTTCGCGGCAAATGCGCCGACGTCGCGAAGCTCGACGGCACGCTTAAGGTCTTTGCCGAGGACACGCTGCTCGGCAGGCAGGTTGAGCTTCCGGTCGACATGGTGGTCCTGGCGGCCGGTCTGGTCCCGGCGACCGGATCCGAGGAGCTTGCCCGCGTGCTGGGAGTACAGCGCGGTCCCGAGGGTTTCTTCACTGAAGCTCATCCCAAGCTGCGCCCGGTGGAGTCGCTGACCGACGGGATATTCCTTGCGGGTTGCTGCCAGGGGCCCAAAGACATCCCCGATACGGTCGCTCAAGCCGGCGCCGCGGCGTCGGAGGCGCTCGGACTGCTCGACCGGGGTATGGTTCAGGTCGAGGCGGGCATCAGCATTGTGGACGAGGCCCTCTGCAGGGGATGCGGTATGTGCGTAGCGTCGTGCCCGTATTCGGCTATAGAGCTGACCGATGAGGGCGTGGCGAAGGTGAACGAGGCCGTGTGCAAAGCCTGTGGAGTCTGTTCCGTCACGTGTCTCGGAGGCGCGGCGGTGCTGGAGCTGTACGACGACGAACAGATATTGGCGAACATCGAAGGTCTGTTGCAGTAGCCGTGGGTGGCTGCTCGACCGAGCAATCGAGGTGGTATGGATGGACGCGCAGCAGCAGAAGGAACGGGTAAAGGAGTTTGCCCGCGAGCTTGGCGTCGACGACGTGGGCGTGGCGGCGGCCTCATCATACGAAAGCCCGAGGTCGCCCGTGCTTAAGTCCATCTTTCCCGGCGTCGCGTCGCTGGTAGTGATGGCATATAAGGAGCTCGCGACATGCGAGAGCGAGAATATGCAAATCGCCATGAACGGCAGGCTCGACCTGATGGAGTTCAGCCGCTCGTGTAACTACAAGATGGCAAGGTTCCTCGACCGTGAGTTCGGCGCGAAAGCGATGACGGTTCCGATCTCCTACCCGCTGATGATGAGCCGTGAGACCCAGGGCTCCGTCGGGGACGTATCTACCCGTCACGCGGCGCTCGCGGCCGGGCTCGGCACTTTCGGTCGGAACAACCTCATCCTGCATCCCGATTTCGGAAGCAGGGCGCTCTTCACGGTCGTGATGACCGACCTCGCGCTCTCCGGAGACCCGCCGTTGACCGAGCGCCTGTGTGACGATTGCAATGAATGTGTAGAGAGCTGCCCCGGTGGAGCGCTGGACGTTGAGGGCAGGACGGACGTCATGAAGTGCCTCAAGCACAGCCAGCCGTACGGCATCGGCGGCAACATCAGGTTCTGGTGGAAGTTCGCCGAGAGCTCGCCCGAAGAGCAGCAGGCGATGCTGGCCGACGAGCGCTACTGGCGCCTTTACCAGGCCGGCTCTATCGGGTTTCAATACTTCTGTTTCAACTGCATCAAGAATTGCCCGGCCGGTTCGTAGAGAGTGGGGAATGTGCCCAGGGGAGGTTTCCGGATGGTGAGGAAGAGCACTCGTTGGACAAAGCTGGCGCTATCGGCGGTGACGGTTGCCGCAGTGGTGGTGGCGCTTTCGATTCCGCTCGGAGGCTGCGGCGGACCGAGCGGCCAGACACGGGTCGTGCGGATCGGTACACTGAAAAACGACCTCCACCAGGTTGCGTTCTATATCGCTCAGCAGAAAGGCTTCTTCGAAGATCAGGGGCTGGATGTGCGAGAGGGCGGTGTGTTCAGCGCCGGGCCGGAGGAGATGAGCGCATTCTCGGCAGGAGACCTCGACATGGGTTACGTCGGGACCGCTCCCGCGGTGACCTTTAAAGGCCAGAACATGGCCGACGTCAAGATAGTCGCCCAGGCTAACACGGAAGGCTCGGCGATAGTCGTGCGCAACGGGCTCGAGGCCAATGACGTCGCGGCGCTGAAAGGCAGCACCATCGCTATTCCCGGTAACTCCACGGTCCAGGACTACCTCCTCAGGACGGCCCTCAAGAAGGCGGGCATCAGCGACAAGGACGTTAACATCATCGTGGTCAAACCGCCTGAGATGCTGCCGGCGCTCGCGAGTTCGCAGATAGACGCTGCAGTGGTCTGGGAGCCTTACCCGTCGATGATCGTCGCGCAGAAAGCCGGCCGGGTCCTGCTGACGTCGGCGAAGATATGGCCGAATCATCCGTGCTGTATGCTGGTGGCAGACTCCACTTTCCTGAAAAAGAACCCCGATACCGTCAGGCGGGTAGTCGCCGCCCAGGTCGCGGCAACGAAGTTCATCCAGCAGAATCCGCAGGAGTCCGCCGACATGGCCCACCTTTATACGGGCCAGCCTGTCGACGTCGCGCGGGCGGCGATGAAAGATATCAAGTTCAACTATACGCCTGACGAAAAAGGCATCCAGCGATACGTGGAGTTCCTCAAGGCTAACGGGGTCGTCAAGATCGGCAGCGTGGGTACGTTCATGGATAACCTGATGTACACGGTGTACCTGCCCGGGGGCGGTTAGTGAAGAAGTGGAAAGTCATATCACCCCTCGTATTCATTGTCCTGTGGCAGGTGCTCGCAAGCGCCGGGGCGCTCGGAAAGGGTGTGCCTTCACCCGTGCAGGTGGTCCAGGGGCTCTACCAGTTGACGGTCACGGGATTTCCACCGGGGTACAAGCTGCTTGGCGATATACTGTCGAGCCTGGCGCGCGTGCTCCTCGGGTTCGGCATAGCGGTGGTCCTGGCGGTCCCGATCGGCATCCTGATGGGTTGGTCTTCGTGGTTCGACGTGGTTTTGGACCCGATCGTGGAGGCACTGAGGCCGATTCCGCCTCTTGCATGGTTGCCGTTTGCGCTGGTCTGGTTCGGGCTGGGGTATCTCTCGGCCGCGTTCGTGATATTCCTCGGAGTGTTCTTTCCCGTGGTCCTGAACACGGTCGCCGGAGCGCGATCCGTGGATCCGTACCTCGAGGAAGCCGCGCGCACGCTGGGGGCCGACCGACGCACCATATTGTTGAAAGTGATCGTTCCGGGCTCGCTGCCGTCGATATTCACCGGCGTTCGAATCGGGATAGGCGTAGGGTGGATGACCCTGGTCGCAGCCGAGCTTATCGGGGTCAAGAACGGATACGGTCTCGGTTACATGATCATGAACGCAGGTGAGGTTGCCAGATTTGATTATGTAGTCGGCGGCATGGTCGTGATCGGGCTTATCGGATTTCTGATGGATAGAGCGATAAAGTACGCTGAGAAGAGGTTGCTCAAATGGAGATGAGTGGCTCAGGCGGGACGGTGCTCGAGCTGCGCTCGCTTGAAAAAATGTTCACCGAGAAGAAAACCGGGCGCGAGCTCGAGGTCCTCGACGGCATCGATCTCGAGATCGGCCAGGGTCGATTCACTTGCGTCGTCGGTCCTTCAGGCTGCGGTAAGACGACCCTGTTGCGCGCGATCGGCGGGCTCGTGGAGCCCACGTCGGGTGAGATATTCCTCGACGGACATCCCGTCACTGGTCCCGGTCCGGAAAGGGGCATGGTCTTCCAGGAGTACGCGCTGTTTCCGTGGCGGACGGTCCTAAAGAACGTGACTTTCGGCTTGACCCTGAAAGGTATCTCCGCTATCGATGCCCGCGCCAGCGCGCGCGAATACCTCGAGACTGTGGGGCTTACCGATTACGAGAACCTGTACCCGCGCGAGCTATCGGGGGGCATGAAACAGCGGGTCGCCATCGCCCGCACGCTTGCGGTCGAGCCCCGGATACTACTGATGGACGAGCCGTTCGCTTCTCTGGACGCACAGGCAAGGAACGGGATGCAGGAGTTCCTCGTGGAGCTTTGGCGCGAGACGCCGGTGACCATAGTATTCGTCACTCACTCCGTCGACGAAGCCGTGTTCCTGGGACAGGAGATAATCGGACTTTCCGGGCGCCCGGCGCGCATTGTAGAGAAGTTCACTAACGAACTGCCTTACCCGAGGAATCGCACCGACGCCGCCTTTACCGACCTGAGGGCGCGCATCCTCGATTACCTTACAAAAGAGATGGCCGATTCTTATGTCTGACCTGATGGAGTAAAAGGGCGGGTAACATGGCGAACAGCAGAGCACCGATAACGGATTACTCAGGGGAGTTCTTCGACGAGCTTGTCGCGGGGCTCGAAGTTGGTGAAAAGGTGCGGTCCTGCCTGCAATGTGGGACGTGCAGCGCTTCGTGTCCTGTTGCGCGATACGCCGAGATGGGCCCGAGAGAGATAGTCCGTCTGGTTCTATCCGGAGGGGCTGACGAGATACTACGGCCGGACGTCCTCTATTACTGTTCGGCGTGTTATTCGTGCGCGGTCAGGTGCCCGATGGGGATAAGGTTGACGGAGCTCATCAACCTGCTTCGCGACGTTATGGTGGCCAGGGGCGAAGGCCCGCTGGCGGCTCAGATGGAGCTCGTCAAGAGCGTGGAGAACTACGACAACCCGTGGCAGATGCCGCGCGCGCAGCGCGACCGCTGGGCGAAGAAGCTCAAGTCCAAGGTCAAGATACTGCCAAAACAGGATGCCGAAGCGCTTTACTACCCCGGGTGCACCGCCGCGTATCTGCCCAACATGCAGAAGGTGGCCGCGGCTACCGCTGAAGTGCTGACGGCGGGAGGAGTCGACTTCGGTATCATGGGGCGGGAGGAGATATGCTGCGGTAGCACTGCCATGAGGGTCGGCATGCGGGATACGTTCCTGGCCCAGGCCGCAAGGAACATCGAGAAGCTCAACGGGCTCGGGGTCGGCAAGATAATCACGGCGTGCTCGGGTTGCTATGGAATAATGAAGCACGAATACCCCAAGGTCGCACCGTTCGAGATAGAGGTGCTTCATGTCTCGGAGGTCCTGGCTGATTTGATAGACCAGGGAAAGCTTCAGCCGAAACCTCTCGAGCGTACGGTGACGTATCACGATCCGTGCCACCTCGCGCGTCACGGTGGGGTGGTCACTCCGCCCAGGAGGGTGCTCGAGGCCATCCCCGGGCTGACCTTCGTGGAGATGTCCCGCACCGGAACCAACGCGCGATGCTGCGGTGGAGGTGGAGGACTCAGAGCGGGCCATACCGACGCCGCTGTGGAGATAGCCTCGTCGCGGCAATCGGAGGCCATGGAGACAGGCGCCGAGGTGCTCGTCACCTGCTGCCCGTTCTGCGAGATGAACCTGTTGGATGCGGTCCAGCAGGGTGGCGGCCTGCCCGTGGTGGACCTGGTCGAGCTGCTGCTCGAATCGCTTAGCCCGGCGCCACCGGTGGAAGGGGAAAATGAGCAGCGGGAGAATACCGTAAAAGAGTGAGATTGGTGTGGACGACCGCGGGAGACATCCATGACGGATAACCTTCGCAAGATGTTCTATCCGGAAAGCGTCGCCGTTGTCGGCGCATCAGCGAGCCAGAAGAACATCGGGCGCAACATTGTTCAGAACCTCATCGGCTGGGAGTATCCCGGAAAGATCTTCCCCGTAAACCCCAAAGGAGAAGAGGTCCTTGACCTGGAAGGCTATGCTTCTCTGGAGAAAGTCCCCGGAGACATCGACCTCGTAGTAGCTTTTGTCCCGGCGCGGGTCGTACCATTGGTGATGGACCAGTGCGCCAGAAAAGGCGTCAAGAGAATGGCGATACCTTCCGGAGGCTTTTCGGAGCTCGGTGCGGAGGGCGAAGAGCTGACAGCAACGATCAAGCGCAAGGCCGAGGAGTACGGCATCCGGTTCGTAGGTCCGAACGGGTTGACGATCACCAACACCGAAAACGGTCTCTGCCTCTCTTTTCTTCCCATGAAGAAGAGGATTCCCGGGGGAATATCCATTGTGAGCCAGAGCGGTGGCGTGGGGCTGAGCCTCATAATGTTTCTCGACAACCAGAGCTCGCGCTTCAACAAGTTCGTCTCGGTCGGCAACAAGGTGAACATGGACGAGCTGGACTTCCTTGAATACCTGGGAGACGACCCTGGAACCAGGGTCATATGCATGTTCCTTGAGAGCGTAGTCCGCGGGCGCGACCTGTACGAGGTGGCGAGCAGGATCGAGAAGCCGATACTCGTCTACAAGGCGAACACAACCGAGATCGGCGCGCGCGCCGCGTCGAGCCACACCGCGGCCCTGGCGAACGACGACGAAGTGCTCGATGATGTCCTCAACCAGGCCGGGATCATGCGAGTGGACGCTATAAAGAAGCTGACCGACATGGCCAGGGCATTCGAGCTTCCTCCCATGCGGGGAAACCGCATTGCGGTTGTCTCGCAGGCGGGCGGATACGCCGTGATGCTGAGTGATGAGGCGTATAAGCGAGGATTCGAGTTTCCGGGCTTGACCGATGACCTGGTGCAGGATTTCAAAGAGCATGTCAGGGGAGACGTCATAAGGCTCGGCAACCCGCTCGACCTTGGAGATATCCTATCGAGTGACGCGATAGCTTATACGATCGACAGGCTGCTTTCGCGCGACTATATCGATGGTGTCGCCGTAGTGCTGATGCGCCGAGCGGACACCCAGTACAACGGAGCTTACAGCGGGCTCTCGCGCGAGGTGTATCCGGACATCGGTGAGCTCATGAAGAAGCACAAGAAGCCGGTAGCGCTTTGCCTGCTGTCACTCTGCCATTATCTGCGGCACGTCCAGAATCGCATGGACTATCCCATATTCGAGAATCCCGAAGACGCAATCGAGGCGCTTCAGGTCTCGCGCGACTATTACAGGCGGCGCCCGGCGGGATAGCGCCGGCCCGCGATGGTCGGTATCTCAACGGGCCTTCTCGATCTCGTCGTTCCCGGGGCGGCTCATGGACCTACAAGAACTCATAGATCTTGCGGACCCCGAAGTGACCGTTGGAATAGGGCTGACCTCTGGTGACCCGCGAGAGCGTGAGTTGTTTGATGCCGCGACGTTTTGTCCGGTGCGGGCCTATAGTGATGCGGCAACGATGCTGCGAGATCTGGAAGCCGGGGCCATCAGCGCGGCCGCCAGGGGCTCCCTGGCATCCAGCCCGTTCCTGCATGCGCTTCATTCCCGCTTGCCCGGCGTAACCTCGCGGCGCATAGCGTTGCTGCGCCTTCCCGAAGGAAAGCCCTTTCTGCTCGGTCCCGTTGGCATCGATGAGGGTGGGACGCTCAACGCGATGCGCGCGCTGGTACGCGACTGCCGCGAATTTTGCTCGCTGCTCGGCTGGGACCCGAAGATCGCCGTGCTTTCCGCCGGAAGGCCGGAGGATGCCGGTAGGAGCGCGCGCATTGCAGGCAGCATAAAAAGGGGAGAGCGGCTGGCTTCAACCGAGCCTGATGTCAGGCACTGCCACATACTCATCGAGGAAGCCGCCGAATGGTCGAACTGCATCATCGCCCCCGACGGCGTGACCGGCAATCTCATCTATCGGACCTTGACGCACCTCGGCTCCGGAACCTCTCTGGGTGCTCTCTACTTCCCCATGAGCCTCCACCTCGCCGATACTTCCCGCGTCGGCACCCTCGACGAATATCTCGGCGCCATTGCCCTCGCAAACCTCACCATAGCCTGGAGAGACCTGGGTCAGTAAGTAAAACGACTCGGTGGGCGAAGGTTACTTGTAGATATAAACGGGGGTGCCGACTTTTACGCGGTTGAAGATGTATTGGGCGGACCACTCTGAGAGCCTTACGCAACCGTGCGAAGCTGAGTAACCGAGAGACGCCTCGTCCGGTGTCGAGTGTATGCCGACGTCATTTCCTATCCCCATCCAGTATGGACCCAGGGGATTGCCGGGGCCGGGAGGAATCGGCTTCAGGTTTTTTGCCCAATCGCTTTTCGGTGGGTACCAGGTGGGGTTCTTTTCCTTTTTCTCGATGGCGAACTGACCGGTCGGCGTCGGGTACTGGGACTGCCCGACCGCGCATGCGAAGGTATCGACAAACTCCGAGCCGTTATACAGGTACAACTTGTGCTCACTCTGGCGCACCACGATAATGTAGCCGATATCGGCCTCCGTGACCCTTGGTTTCACGCTCTCGGTAATGACGGACATGCGCCTGATCCCGGTTGGAAGTGCCGCCACTATCGCTTTTTCCGTGTCTTCCTGTTTTACGCTGAAACCGTACTTGGACTTACTGACCTTGGGCGCGCCAGTGGACATGTCGACGTACGAGCTCCTTGCGGAGATGTTGACGTTATCCGCGATGCCGCTCACGAAAGCCTTGACCTTGGCTTCATCGTACTTGACGATCACAGGGATGTTGACCCTGAGGGGTTTGTCGAGAAACCTCCGGAACATCCGGGCAAAGATGTTCTCGTGCCGCCCGGCGCTATAAGCCTCTTCCACCATCTTGTTGACGTGCACGGCCATCTTGATCGATTTAAGATCCAGCTTGTACTCGTGTTTGCTGGTGGTCAGCGTCATGGGCTCCTGCATCGGGGCCGCGACGTTCTTGTTCACAAGTTCCGCCGCCTGTGCCCGTGTCATGCCCCCGACCGCGAGGCCGTTGATCGTTACGCCGGAGAATATGTCGCCCGTGTGCGCTAGATCCTGCACGAAAAGCACGAACGAGGCCACGACGACCAGCAGCACGAGGAACACAGCGGACAGCAGCAGCATCACGCGCCTGCCGTTCGCCCGGCGCAGGTACAGGTAGGCCCTTTTCAGCCCCCTTGTATCCATAATAGTGTTCTTAACGGCCACGCCGTTCGCCCTCATACGGGACCACTTCCTGCTTTGACCTTTCTCACGTGCTTTATGATGCCGATCACGTATTTCATGGCATTATGGGCATGAACGGGTGTGATCGCAAGGAAATCCATCAACCATCCTCTCGCTACCTTGATCTGCCTATGTATTCGACGCATATGCACTCTGTCCCGTTCTCCGGACGCTATTTGGTATACTTTTTGCCGCCGGGCCGTCTCGGCCGGGCTTAAACAGCGTTTAGAGCGGAGGGACTGATGGAGCTAGGGCTCGTACAGGTATACACCGGAGACGGCAAGGGTAAGACAACTGCTTCTATCGGGCTTGCAATGCGTGCCATAGGCAAGGGCATGAAAGTCTACATGATCCAGTTCCTTAAAGGCCGTGAGTACGGAGAGCTCGAGACGGCAAAACGCCTCTCTGACAGCTTCAAGCTGGTGCAGGCGGGGCTTGACTCGTTCGTAAAAAAGGGAGAGCCCGGCGAGGAAGACCTGCGCCTGGCGCACGAGGGGCTGGAGCTCGCACGCGAGGCCATCATGGGTGGAAAGTTCGATATCGTTATTCTCGATGAGGTCAACGTAGCGGTCGAGCTCGGTGTCCTCACGGTCGATGAGGTGCTGCCACTGATCGACGAGCGTCCCGAGGGCGTCGAGCTGGTGTTGACCGGACGATATGCCCCTGAGGAGTTCTGCTCCCGGGCGGACCTGATAACCGAGATGAAAAACGTAAAGCACTGCTACGACCGGGGCGTACCGTTGCGGGAAGGGATCGAGTTCTAGGGATGGACCATCAGAAATACGAGAAAGAGAGAGACCGCTGGCTGAAGGAGACACATAGCGTATCTCCCGAGAACGGAGGCAACTACGTCTCTGTGTCCAGCGAGCCTGTCGAGCCGCTCTACGGCCCCGCCGATATCAGTGGGCTCGACTACGAAAGAGACCTGGGATTTCCGGGAGAGTACCCGTACACGCGGGGAATAAGAGGCAACATGTACCGCGGCCGGTACTGGACCATGAGGCAGTTCTCCGGGTTCGGCACCGCCGCTGAGACCAACAGGCGCTACCATTTTCTGCTCGAGCGAGGCCAGACCGGCCTGTCCGTTGCGTTCGACATGCCGACCATCATGGGATACGACTCGGACGACCCGATGAGCGAGGGAGAGGTCGGCCGTTGCGGGGTGGCTATCGATTCCGTAGTAGACATGCAGAAGCTGTTCGATGGGATTCCCCTCGACAAGATAACCACGTCCATGACGACCAACGCCCCCGCCAGCATACTGCTGGCGTTCTATCTCGTCACCGGTGAGAGGCAGGGCGTTGCTTTCGCCACCATGGGCGGCACTATTCAAAACGACATCCTGAAGGAGTATATCGCCCAGAAGTCCTGGATCTTCCCGCCTCGCCCATCGATGCGCATCATCATCGATGTCATGTCGTTCTGCTCCACTGAGGTGCCGCGCTGGAACACCATCAGCATAAGCGGCTACCACATCCGCGAGGCTGGCTCGACCGCGGCGCAGGAGCTCGCCTTCACGCTGGCCGACGGAATGGCGTACGTGCGGGCGGGCATCGAAGCGGGACTCGACGTGGACGACTTCGCCCCGAGGCTATCGTTCTTCTTCAACTCACACATCGATTTCTTCGAGGAGGTTGCGAAATACCGCGCGGCGCGACGGATATGGGCGCGTGTGATGAAAGAGCGCTTCGGGGCAAAGAAGGAAGAGTCGATGCTGCTGCGGTTCCACACGCAGACCGCCGGCTGCTCTCTGACCGCGCCACAGCCCGAGAACAACATAGTACGGACCGCGTACGAGGGCCTGGCGGCCGTGCTGGGCGGCACCCAGTCGCTGCACACCAACTCTATGGACGAGGTGATGGCCCTTCCGACCGAAAAGGCTGTGGAAATCGCACTGCGGACCCAGCAGATAATCGCGCACGAGACCGGCGTGGTAAACACCATAGACCCGCTCGCGGGCTCGTACTACGTAGAGTATCTGACTGACCGCATGGAGGCCGAGACCCTGCAGTATTTCGACGAGATCGAGGCCGAGGGCGGCGTGCTCGAGGCGATCGACAAGGGGTACTTCCAACGTCGCATAGCCGACGCCGCCTACAAGTATCAGATGGAGATCGAGAAGGGCGAGCGCGTTATTGTCGGGGTCAACAGATATACTCACGAGGGCGAGTCCCAGGACATCGAGCTTCTCAAGATAGACCCGGGCGTGGAGCGCCAGCAGGTGGAGTCACTGCGGAAGGTCAGGCGCGAGCGAGACCAGGCCAAGGCCGACAGAGCACGCGAGGAGCTCAAGCGCCGCGCAGAGGGAACCGATAACCTGATGCCCGCCATCATCGACTGCGCGCGTGCGCATGTCACGCAGGGCGAGATAGTCGAAGTCCTCAAGGGAGTCTTCGGCGAGTACAAAGAGCGGCCCATTTACTAAGCCTGCAGCCCCCCTCTAGCCGGGTAATGAGAGGACCGGATCCGATACGAGCGAGGCGCCAATGACGGAAAAAGACAAAAAACACAGAGTACTGATAGCAAAGCCGGGTCTCGACGGGCACGACCGCGGCGCGAAAATAGTAGCCAGGGCTCTTCGTGACGCCGGTATGGAGGTTATCTACCTGGGCCTGCATCAGACTCCCGCGCAGATCGTACAGGCCGCAATCGATGAGGACGTGGACGTCGTTGGCCTCTCGGTGTTGTCAGGGGCGCACATGACGATATTCCCGAAGGTCACAAAGATGCTGCGCGAGCGCGGAGCATCAGATATCAAGGTGATCGGTGGCGGCATACTCCCCTCTGAAGATGTCGAAGCGCTCGAGCGAGAGGGAATTACGCGCCTCTTTACCCCCGGCACCCCAACCTCCGAAATAGTCGACTTCGTAAGATCCCTCTAACCATCACCTCCTCTTCCCTCCCCCTAGAGGAGGAGGGCCAGGCTGGTGGTGTACGGTTTTGGATTCGGCTTGAGTTGTATTAGAATTATTGAGGTTTTGGCTGGACATGTAGAAGGAGGCCCGTCTTCCAGGCAGGCCGACGCTATCCCGCAGGTGACATAAGACCGGAGGTACATGGAGATGGCATACGACTTTGAGTTTGTAAAAGTGGAGATCGAAGATTTTGTTGCGACCATGCGGCTGGATCGCCCCAAGGTCAACGCGCTCAACGCGCAGGTGTTCAAGGAGATCGGCATGTGCGCCGACGAGCTCGCCCTGGACGATAATGTACGTGCGATCGTGGTCACGGGCGGCGAAAAGGTTTTCGCTGCCGGCGCTGACATAAAAGAGATGGCTGAGGCGACTCCCGTCCTGGTATCCAAGATCATCGGTAATGCCCAGAACGCCCTCAACAGGCTCGAGGGCGTCCTCAAGCCGGTCATCGCTGCGATCAACGGCTTCGCGCTCGGCGGCGGCTGCGAGCTGGCGCTGGCATGCGACTGGCGTTTCGCCGGCGAGACGTGCCAGATCGGTGTCCCCGAGATCCTGCTGGGAATCATCCCCGGCGCGGGCGGCACGCAGAGGCTCCCTCGCCTCATAGGCCCCGCGAAGGCCAAGGAGATGATCTTCTCCGGCAGGTTCTACGATGCCAAGACCTCGCACGAGTACGGGCTTGTCGACAAGGTCGTCGAGGGAGACGGGTCGGCCGTTATCGCCGAGGCTACCAAGGTAGCCAAGCGTTACGCGACCAAGTACCCGCCGTTCGCAATCGGCATGGCCAAGCGTGCGATCAACAACGGGCTCAACTGCTCCCAGTTTGACGGTCTCGCTATCGAGGCGCAGGCGATCGCGCTTTGCTTCTCCACCGAGGACCAGAAGATTGGCATGAGGACGTTCATCGAGAAGGGCCCGGGCCAGGCTGAGTTCATTGGAAAATAGGAAACAGGAGCTTCACGATAAAATAATTTCTTATTACTGGCATCAACGGGAGGTGACTGCTAGGATAATCTAATACTTTACCTATTAGGTGACTTGAGTTATTCGGCATGAAGGGAGGAAATACCAGTGATAGATTTTGAATTGACTGATGAGCAACAGGCGGCAGTAGACATGGCGCACGATTTCTCACTCAACGAGCTGCGACCGATCGCGGAGGAGTGGGACAAGAAAGGCGAATTCCCGGCTGACCTGATTCTGCCCAAGGCTTGCCAGGCGGGTCTTACCAGCTCGGGTATTCCGGAGGAGTACGGCGGCGGCGGACTCGACCCGCTGACCAGCGCGATGGTATTCGAGGAGATGGCCTGGGGTTGCGCCGGCCTCGCGACGAGCATAGGCGCCAACAACCTGGCAACCGCTCCTATTCTGATCTCGGGCACAGAGGAGCAAAAGAAAAAGTGGCTCCCCATGCTTTGTGACCCCAAGGGACAAAAGCTCGCGGGCTTCTGCCTGACAGAGCCTGAGGCCGGTAGTGACGTTTCCGCCATCAAGACGGTCGCCAAGGAAGACAGCGACGGCTACCTCATCACCGGCCAGAAGTGCTTTATCACCAACGGTGGCATCTGCGATATGTACACCGTCTTCGCCCAGACCGACCAGGGCCTTTCCGGCTTCATCGTTGACGGCCACGCCGAGGGCGTTTCCATGGGCCGCCACGAGGACAAGCTGGGTATCCGCGCTTCACACACCGCCGAGGTGTTCTTCGAGAACGTAAGGGTTCCCAAGGAAGATATGCTCGGTGCACCCGGCAGCGCTTTCGTGACAGTCATGCTCACCCTCGATCAGACCCGCGCCGGTGTCGCGGCTCTAGCGGTCGGTGTCGCAAGGGCTGCTTTCGAAGAGGCCAACGCCTATGCCAAAGAGCGCGTACAGTTCGGCAAGCCGATCATCGCCAACCAGGGCATAAGCTTCATGCTCGTCGAGATGCTCATGAAGATCGAAGCCGGCCGCAGGCTTTACTACTACGCCGGCTGGCTCGCCAACAAGATGGCTGAGACAGGTAAGACCTCGCGCAGGCTCTCGGTCGCGAGCTCGATCTCCAAGGCGTTCTGTGGCGACATGGCGATGGAAGTCACCACTAACGCTGTCCAGGTATTGGGCGGCTACGGCTACATGAAGGACTACCCGGTAGAGAAGTACATGCGTGACGCCAAGATCATGCAGATCTACGAGGGTACCGCTCAGATTCAGCGCTACGTAATCTCGGCCAACTTGATGGGAATCAAGGAAGTCAAGCAATAGTCTCCACGCTCTTGGAGAGGGGCATTGGCGCCGGGCTTTCAAACCCGGCGCCTTTGTTTTCCGCGGCTTATCGGAGCGAGGACGTATGGTATGATTTTTAAAGCCGAGCAGGGAGTCTGAATGGAAGTCGACCTGAGGAAAGCAAACGAGCTCTTTCACGATGTTGAGAGCGACAGGTACGACAGCAAATGGGGTATCCAGTACGACGCCGACAGCGCCCAGCGGGTCAGGCACAAGTTCGAGAAGCTCATCGGTGGGACATTTCCGAGGGCAGAGAAGCTTCTTGAGGTCGGGTGCGGCACCGGATACGTCGGGTTGAACCTGTGCCTTTCCGATAATCTCATTGGAGAGCTGTACGCGTGTGACATAAGCCAGGGGATGGTGGAGGCTTGCGAGCGCAACGCCGCTGCCCTTGGTATCGGCGTATCGGCAAAGCAGTCTGAGCTTGAGCACCTCGAGTACGCCGACGGTGAGTTCGATATGGTCATCGGGCACGCCATCCTCCACCACATCCCCGACATCGATGGAGCACTTGCCGAGATATACAGGGTATTGAAGCCCGGCGGCATATGCATGCTCGCGGGAGAACCGACCAGGATGGGCGACGTGATGGGACGCTTCGCGCGGACGGCCACGGGAACGCTGGTCAGGCTCTACGTGCGGCTTGGCGGTCGATTCGGAGGCAAGCGCGCAGAGCTGAGACCACCTCCCGTGTCACCGGAGGTCGAAGGCGTCAGCCGTTTCGAGCATGTTGTAGATATCCATACTTTCAAGCCGGGCGAGGTATGCAAGGTCGCGTGCTCCGTTGGGTTCGCTGAGGCGCGGTTCGAGTCCGAAGAGCTGCTGTCCAGCTTCGTGGGGTGGATAACGCGCACCGTCGAAAACACGCTCAGCGACGAGAACCTGACTTACGAGTGGCGCAACTGGTCCTACCACACCTATCTCAGGCTCAACGCGCTCGATGAGAAGATATACCCGTACATACCGTCGTCGCTTTTCTACAACATGCTCCTGTACCTGAAGAAGCCCGGGTAATCGATGGCGACGGGCTTGAGTATCTCGGCGGAAAAAGAGCAACCGAGGGGCGGATTCCTTATGAGGAACCTTCGCTTCATCATCAAGAACCGGATGTACGGCATCAACTACTGGCGCTCCTTCTACCGCTTCATCAAGTTCAAGATAAGGAACCCCGGGATAAAGACGGAGGGTTACGTATTCCTGCCCAAGCATTACGAAATAAGCAAGGGCAAGAACGCCCGGTTCATCATCGGTGGTTTCACGTTCATCGGTGAGGGATGCGCTTTCAGGGCGCACGAGGGTACTCTCAGGATAGGCCGCAAGTGCACTTTCGGTGGTAAGAACACGATCAACTGCTATAACCACGTCGAGGTGGGGGACGAGAACCTGTGGGCTGACAGTATCTACGTGGTCGACTTTGACCACTGGTACATAGACCCGCACATGAGCATCCGTAGCCAGGGCATCCGAAAGGAGCACGTCATCATCAAGAACAACGTGTGGATCGGCGAAAAGGCCACCATCCTCCGTGGGGTGACGGTCGGATTCGGGTGTGTCGTAGGGTCTTTAAGCCTGGTCACCCGTGACATCCCCGACTACGCGGTTGTTGGCGGCGTCCCGGCCAGGATACTGAAATACAGGCGCTGTCCAGCCGACGTAGACTGGGACGAGGGCAACTACTGATGCCCGAACTACGCCAGGACATCGTCACCGGGCAATGGGTGGTGGTCGCTACCGAGAGGGCAAAACGCCCGACCGACTTCGCGAAGCCGCGTGAGGCGACTAAGCCTGACGACCTCGAGAAATGCCCGTTCTGCCCGGGGCACGAACATATGACCCCGCTGGAGGTATTGTCCGTGCGACCGGAGGATGGCGAGCCAAACACCTCGGGCTGGCAAGTGAGGGTCTTCCCCAACAAATATCCCGCGTTCGCGACGGGAGAGGAGGTGAAGCCCAGTACGGCGCTTTCCCCCCGCAAACCCGCCGATGGCTCTCACGAGGTTATTGTGCACAGCCCCGATCATTGCGCGAGTCTCGCCACCATGCCCGCCGAAGAGGTTGAGCTGGTGCTCAGGGTCTACCGCCACCGGTACCAGGCCAACTGCAACGATCTACACGTGAAATACGTGCATATCATTGTCAACCATGGTCGCGAATCTGGCGCATCCCTCGAACACTCACATTCACAACTTTTCGGGGTTCCCCTGGTACCGCAGCTCATAACCGAAGAGCTCGAAGGCGCGAGAAGGCACATGGATTCTACCGGGGAGTGCGTCTTCTGCCGCATCTTGTCGGAGGAGCTTTCAGCCTGCGAGCGGGTGGTAGCCAGCAACCGTGAGTTCGTCGCAATTGCACCGTTTGCTTCAAAGCTGCCGTTCGAGCTCTGGATCCTGCCGCGCCGCCACCAGCAATCGTTTGACCTCATAGACGATGAACAACTGGCGGAGTTCGCCCGGATGCTTCGAGAAGTGCTTGGCTCGTACTATAGGGAGTTCGATAACCCTCCGTTCAACTACTACATCCACACCGCGCCCTGCGACGGTAATGTCTACCCGTACTATCACTGGCACCTCGAAGTGATGCCGAAGCTCACGACCCCCGGTTCATTTGAACTCGGTACCGAGATGATGATCAACATCACCACCCCCGAAAACGCCGCCTCCTTCCTGACCATATCCACCAGTTCCCCCTGAAGATAGAGGTTAGCCGCTGGCATTGTCGGCGAGAGGTGGGGTCAGGTCTTTTATTGTTTACTGCTATGGTTATCTTGAGCAAAGGACAACAGCAAACAATAAAAGACCTGACCCCGGATTTTGAAAGACCTGACCCCGGATTTTGCCCCGGATTTTGAAGGTTTAGCCGGCGGCTTTGTGGGGGAGGGGAGGGCAGAGTTTGAGGGTGCGGGGATGGTATTCGTAGTTGCGCTCGGCGCGGCGGTAGACTTCTATTGTGCGGCGAGCGATTCTGTCCCAGTTGTACTGGTCACCCATGTAAGCCATGGCGTCGGAGGTCAGTTTCTCTGAGAGGCCTTCGTCCTGGAGTATCCGGAGCATGGCTTCGGCGAGCGATTCGGCATTGCCCGGCTCGAACTTGAGACCGGTCTCCTCGTGGACGACTATCTCCGAAAGGCCACCCGTGTCCGCCACAATTGTCGGGGTGCTCATGGCCATGGACTCGAGCACGACCATTCCGAAAGGCTCGTACAGGCTCGGCACGACCGTCAGGTCGGCACTCTTGTAGAACGCGCACAGCGCGTCGGTCTCCATGTGTCCGACGAACTTTACCTTTTCGTTCAGGTTAGAATCGCTCACCAGTGCCTTGAGCTCGTTGAGGTGAGGACCTGTACCCGCGACCACGAAAGTCACGTTTGGTATCTTGTTGAGGATAATCGGCATTGCCTCTATTACGGTCTGCACGCCCTTCTCGTAGACGAGCCTGCCCACAAAAAAGACAAGCTTGTCACCGGGTGGAAGGTACTTCTTACGGACCAGGTCCACGCTCACATCGCGCTTGAAGCTGACAAAGTCGATGCCGTTTGGTATCACGTCGACCTTGTCGGGCGGCAGTTCGAATATCTCCGTTATCTGGTCCATCATGTAGTTGCTGCAACAGATGGTACGGACCGACTCGAACGTAAGCCACCATTCGATCTGGTGGATCAGCTCGTTCATGGGTCCGGGAAGATGGCCCTGGTGACGGCCATACTCAGTGGCGTGGATGGTGGCGACCAGCGGTATTCTGTAAGCATGCTTGAGGCTTGCTGCCGCGTGAGCGACCAGCCAGTCGTGAGCATGTATGACGTCGATGTTCTGCAGGTCGTTGATTAGCGCGACCGATTTTTCGAGGAGCGCAATGTTGAACTGTAGCGTCCAGGGAACCCATTCTTCCTGGGGTATGTCGGGTGGGTAATTGACGACCCTGTAGATATGGACGCCTTCGGACTCCTCGTATTCGGGAGCGCCCGGATAATCCTTGGTCACAACGTGCACCTTGATGCCCTGAGACGCGAGCGTAGTCGCAAGGTGATAGACGTGCCTGCCCAATCCGCCGACTATCCGCGGTGGATACTCCCAGCTCAAGAGCAAAACCCGCATGTCTATTTCCTCCCTCCAAAGGCATCGCCGGACCCGAAGACAGTATCGAGATCGATCTGCTGAAAAATATTGTCCGATTCCTCGATCTCGGCCAGTTCAGGCCCTAGTTGCTCTGGCTCTCCCCGCTCGAGTGCACCCGTTATCCTGCGAAACCTCTCTGAGTGGGCTGTAAAGCGCTCAATAGAATACTCTTTGGCCCGGTCTTTTGCAACCATGTACGGCCAGTCGCTGGACTCGAGAAGGAGTATTTCTCGTACTGCCTGCGCGAGCGCGCGGTCGTAATGCTCTCCTTGTCCGCGCAGCGACGACAGCTCGAAAAGTTTATTCTGTGCTCGGCAGAGCTCATCCCACATCCAGGCGGTGGACTCGTTGAGCCACGTTGAATGGTCCCGGTTCGTTCCCCAGGTCGTCTCTTTTAAAGAGGTGCCCGCCGCGCTTGCATTTTCGGTGAGATACACGAAGGGAGTCGTCAGGACCAGTCCCTCGCACTGCGCGAGGGAGCGCAGCGTGACCTCGAGCCAGTACGGGCCCTCCCGCCAGAAATGCCCGAAGAGCTCGGTATCGTAGCTTGCGAGCACTATCGGCAGCGGCGTGGCGTTGCCGCTCGCCGCGGCGGCAGGTGGGGGAGACGAGACCAGCTCCTCAGTCACCTCGTCGATAAAATGCCTGGCGTGTTCGAGCGCTCTTCGCTGTGCGGCTTTCGGCTCGTACACTTCTTTGTTTTCTATGGGGACGTCGAGACCGGTGACCCTCCAGTAGTAGAGGCCCGAGCTGTGATAGTACTTTGTCGAGTCGATGTACGCGCCGTCAGTGGGATATCCCGAGACCTCGTCCCAGACGTTCCTGTGCGCCCGCTCGCTGCGGGCGATCGCGCTGACGTGTGAGGACCCCGCGAGATATGCGTACGTCGAGGGAAGGCCGTTGGGCAGGGCGGTGCCGTCGATGAGCATATACCTGACACCCTCCGACTCCAGCAGATTCTCGAGCCCGACACTGTACGCGCACTCCGGTATCCAGAATCCGGCCGGGTCGCATCCGAAGTGACGACGGTGGGAGTCTATACCAAGCCGCACCTGGTGTTCGACGCCGCGTGGGTCGGCAAACCCCGGCAGAAACGCGTGAGTGGCGGACGAGGAGATCACTTCGATCAGGCCGTCTTCCTCAAACGCTTCGAGCGCACCCAGCAGGTCTCCGTCTATCGCGAGGTACGCAAGGCGCTTTCGCCTGTAATCATCTCGATACGCTTCGCCCAGCGCCTTGCGCTTTTCGTCAGAGAAATACTCGAAGTCCCTTGTGTCAGAGCCCGCGTGCTCGGCCATGACCCTGAGGTACTCGATGAAACGCTCCTTCACGTATGGGTCCGCAAGCTGCTCGCATAACACCGGCGTCATCGTGACTGCCAGGCACGAAGTGAGCCCTTCGTGTTCAAGCTGCGCCAGCATCTCGAGCAGCGGGAGGTAGGTGTCGGCCATGACCTGGTAGAGCCAGTCCTCACCGACTGGAAACACGCCGTTCTTGCGAACGTACGGCTGGTGCGTGTGCAATACGAGAGAGAAATATCCGTGCACCGGTCAATCTCCCATGCCGGCTGAGCGGCATATCGAAAAGATGTCCAGGCAACCATCGAGGCGCGAGCTCTCGAGCCTGAAATCGCTGGTGCGGACGAGCGGCGTGAGCACGCGGTGCGCCCATAACCTGGGGTTCGCTTTGCTCATCTCGTAAACCTTGATGAAGTCCACGAGCCTTATGCGGTCGTTCAACACAAGCCAGCCTGCGTGGAACATCCCCTGGATCTCGACGCTATCGAAGTGCTTTGAAAGGGCTTCAGCGAACTCCTCGGGAGTGTATTCGCGAAGGTGGAAGGGGTTGATGGGCATGTCACAACCGGGAGAGATCGTAAGGCGGTTTGGCGTGGTGACGATGGCGGTGCCGCCGGGTGCGATCACGCGGGCTATCTCCGAGAAATAACGCGATTCGTCGACCAGGTGCTCTACCACTTGGAACGAGACCGCGAGGTCAAACGAGCCTGACTCGACTGTCAACTCGTTGACGTCCATGACCTCGAAGGAGAGATTGTCGCGTGGATATGTCGCGCGCGCGTGCGCCATAACCTCTGGCGCGATGTCAGTGCCCACGACCCGAGACGCTACGGTCGCAAGCATCGCGGGCCCATACCCCTCTCCGCAACCGATATCTATGACACGCTTTCCCGCCGCCATCCCGACGGCAAGCTCGTATGCCACGAGGTGTCTCGCGAACCAGTAGTTCTCTCGGGATATGCCCGGCAGGGTCCTCTCGCCGGTGAGTTGAAGTTCTACGATTTCTTCCGACACTTATACCTGCTTGAGATAGGCCATAGCGCTCTGCGCGGCTTCGACTCCGGTGGCAAACGCTACGTCGCCACCGTTTCCGGGACCTGCCACTACGTCTCCAGCAAGGAACAGGTTGTCCGTGCCGGGGACATTGGAACCCGGCCGGTCCTTTGCCGTCTGGCCGACCCGCGGCTCGAACCCATCTACCATCTTCAACTTGAGCACGCGCTCCCATTCGACTTTTTCCATCATTCCGGGGAACATTTCGTCCAGGAGCACCATTAACCTCTTCTCTTCGGCCTCGATGGTATCCCGGTCCTCCATCGAGGCTATCGGCAGGGGATAGTAAAAAGTCGCCAGCTGCTTGCCGTCAGGCGCAGTGCTCGGATCGATATTGGACGTGAACTGCCCCATGGTCAACGGCTCGGGGGTCACCACCAGGCCGTCGATATCCGACACTTTGCTCGCGAGGCACAGATCGATGGATATCCCCGCCGTCGGTACGATCCTTTCGCAGCGCGCCGCGAGGCTCTCGCCGATGCCGTCGTCGGCCAGCTCGGGGAGCTTCTGAAGCGGGATGGCCACCACGATTGCTTTTGCCTCGAACACGTCGTCCTTTACTCTCACACCCCGCGCTCTTCCGCCATCGAACTCGATGGATCTTACGCGGCTATTGAGCGTTATCTTTCCGACGCTTTCGACCTTGCGGGATAGCGCCTCGATCAACTGGCTCGTGCCACCTCTGGGATAGGCCACGCTCTCCTTGGCTTTGAGAGCGGTCTTAAGGAACGTCGAGAAGCAGCCCGTGCTCGTGAGATCGATGTCGGGGCAGACAAGGCCAATGCCGGAAAGCACCTTGAAGATGGAGCTTACCTCGGGTCTCTTCAATCCCCAGAGCGAATTCGAGAGCATGATGTCGGCTTTCTTTTCGGGACTGGCCAGGACGAGCTTGAGCATGTCACCGATGAGGACCATCTTGTCTCCGGCCGAAAGGAACCCGGCTTTGAGGAACTCGGGGACGCCGGCGGGAAGGTCGACGAACTCGCCTTCGCGCCAGAGCTTGGGCTCGCCCATCGACACGAAATCGATCTCGTGCCCGATCTGCTTCAGGGCGGCAGCAGCGGCTCCCTCGGCGCCGTACCGGCTCGCGTGGATACCGTAGTCGACCAGGAAGCCGTCCTTTCGGTCGAACGAGGCCCGCCCTCCGAGGTGGCCGGCTGCTTCGAACAATGCGACTTCCACCCCGTTATGCGCGAGTATCGCAGCCGCCGTCAGTCCTCCGTAACCGGCACCTATTACGATCACATCAGCGCCCATGAGAGCCTCCCGTTCTCGTGTTCTCTGCCTATTATAATGCACTCCAGCCTGCACCGCTTTCAGGGGCAGTGAGATTTGTTGACCGATAACAAAAGGGCGGGCCGTAGCCCGCCCTTCTATGCTCGTGCAATTGCGATCAAGCTATGGGGCACGACACCTCCGTGCGGTACTCCGCCGGGTCTTCCACCTGGCCCACGCCAACGAGGTAAGTTTCTCGGAACGGGCCGGCGGGCTCGAGCGCGTTTTCGCGCAACCAGACCGTGAGCGCCTGGTACGCTTCGCCGATCTCGTGATAAGGCCCGAAATGGAGCGTCGAAGCGAACTTCCCACCGGACAGTGTCACGCTCTCGACGCCGCCGCCGCCGGGAACCGGCTTCTCTATCGGCACGCACACCTCCGCGTTGATCTTGTCCTCGGTGAACTCCGGGTCGAGATAGAGCGTCATCGGCGGGCCGACAGGTTGCATGCCGGTCCTGCCCAGGAATCCGAACAACGTGCCGAACGCCTTTCCGAAGTCCTCTCCCATCGTCATCATCGACGTTTGAAAACGAACCCCCAGGGCGGGCTGCTCCGCGACGTCCCTCGTGACGACCTCCCTTTCCATTGCTTTCTCCTTTCCTTCGATGAGTCGCTCGATGGAGGAGATGATGTAGGTGTACTCGGCGATGCGCCTCCGGATGCGCTCGCGGTGCTCGTCCAGCATCGCCTCGCGTTTCGCGAGGTCTTTCTCGCGCAGGAACGCACGCATGTCCGGCAGGGGCATCTCGAGCGACCGGAGCATCCGCACGAGGTTAGCCTCTGGCAACTGGGTCGAGCTGTAGTATCTGTAACCGCTTTGCCCATCGACGTGCGCGGCCCTGAGGATCCCCTCCTGGTCGTAATGTCTCAGTGCCTTGATGCTTATGCGGCTCATGCGTGAGAACTCGCCTATACTGAACAGGTCGCGCCTCACCTTTCACCTCCTCGATAGTCTGTACCCATCGTCGGGTCTCCCCCTGGGGGAGAGTCAAGAGTGGAATTTCGCGTCAGTAAGCGCGTTTGAAGAGGTCGAGCGCATCGTCATAGGTGAACTCTCCGGGGTTGTTGAAGATGGGCCCTTCTATGACCGAGTCCCTGGCGGCGGTCTCCAACCCGTCCGCGGGCACACCGGCGTCGCGCAACCGTGCGGGCATGCCGATGTCGGACGCCAGTTCGCGTACGCTATCCACCGCCTTTCGTGCGGCGGTGATGTCGTCGTCTCCGTGGATGTCCATGCCGAGTGCTTCCGCTACCATCCTGTATCGTGCCGGGATCTCCTGTTCGGTGTATTTCAGGTTGAACTCCATCCCGTGGGGAAGGATGACGGCGTTCGCGAGTCCGTGCGCCGTGCCGAGGTGGCCGCCGCATGCGTGTGCCAGGGCATGAACGATCCCGGTATACGCGTTGGAGAAAGCGATGCCCCCCATGTTGGCAGCGATTAGCATGTACGTGCGCGCCTCCATGTCCGCGCCATCAGCGACGGCCCCGCGGAGGTATTTCGCGATCAGCCTGATTGCGTGGAGCGCGATGCCGTCGGTGATCGGCTCGTGAAGGTTGGAGTGGATGGCTTCGATGCAGTGCGACAGCGCATCCATGCCGGTCGTCGCCGTCAGTTTCGGAGGCAGGGTCTTTGTCATCACGGGATCGAGCATGGCAACGGTGGGAGTCAGCTCGGGTGCCTGGAAAATGAGCTTGAGCTTCTGTTCGGCGTCCGCGATGCTCGCGGTATGGGTCGACTCCGAACCGGAGCCGGCGGTAGTCGGGATGGCAATGTGCACGGGCATCCGGCCGCTCGGAAAGTACCTGGCGCTGTGGTGGTCGAGCAGTTCGCCGCCCTCGACCATCACGATTGCCGTTGCCTTGGCCGTATCGATCACGCTGCCTCCGCCGAGGGAGATGAGCGAATCTGCTCCCAGCTTATTGACCATCTGGTAGCAGTTTTGGACGACGGAGACCTCGGAATGCGGCGGGACGTCCGTAAAAACACCGAATATATCCGCGGAGCCGCTCTCCATGCCTTCTTTGAGTGCCGCGACCAGGCCCGCGCTCTCGACGCCGGGATCAGTGATGACCAGAACGCGTTTGCCCCCAGCCTTGTCCATCTCCAAGCCGACGCTGTCGACGCAGTGCTCCGCGCATATGACCCTTCCCGGAACCCGGAACTCGAACCACTCAACCATTGACATTAAACAAAACCTCCCGGTTTATCGCGCCACCGGCATGCGGCCGGTCAGACACGCGAATTGCTTTGACAATGATAACCGATTGGAAAAGTGGTGGGTGCTGTCGAGGCCGGGTCGCGGCCCGCGGGCTCACGCCTCACGGACGACCTCGGAGGCTCCTTCTCCCGACGTCAGCCGGGCTTCACTCCTCCTTGTCCATGTGTGACGAGCGCCGTACAGCAGCAGGGCTGCAAGTATGATGAGGCATGGCAACGACAGATAGGTGAAAGCTCCATGGCGATCGATGCCGAGCACCCTCGGATTGCCGGTATCCGGGACGTGGTAGAGCAGGAAGACGAACGACGTGGCGATGTATGTGCCTGTTAGCCAGTTCCAGCCGGCGATGGCGCTTACCATGAGGCCGAGACCAAGGTACCACGGAACGACATAGCTGCTCGTGAGGAACCAGAGCAATATTATTGCTCCCGAGACAACAATCATGGACCTGAAATCCTTGACGCGCGTGAGCAGGTATAGCGTCAAGAACCCGAATAGAGCCATGAACAGGAGTTGAGCTGTCTCGTTGGAGATCGACGCGGCTCTAGTCGCTGAAAAGCCGAGATGTCCCAGCATGTCCTGCCCCTCGGAGGACAGGAGCCTGGGAACCGAACCAAAAGAGATCAGCTTTGACATGCGTATGGTGGAATCGAAGATGCGGGTCCCTTGCCAGAAAGGCGCGTAGAGTAACATCGGCACAAGCACGACCACCGCCACCGCGCCGCCGAGGCGGCGCAGGGGGTTTGTCCGCGCCTCTCTCACGTACAGGACGACGTATGGGGCGAGCGCCAGCACTGCCGAGACTTTGACCATGACGGCAAGCGTCATGACGAAAAGCCCCGCCAGGGCATGGTCTTTGCGATACAGGAGAAAAGCCGCGAGTACGAACAGGACCATCAGCGCATCGTTATGTCCGCCGCCCGCGATATGCATGAGCATCAGCGGGCTCCATGCGGTCACCGCAAGCGCGAAGTTCTCTTTGCCCGGCGAGACGCGTCGCGTAAGCGTAAATACGATTGGAAGGGAGCCTGCATAGCAGGCCACCGCCAGGGCTTTGAATCCGAGGACATTCGACGTGATGGAGTTGCCCGCTATCCTGGTGATCCCGTATGAAAAGAAGTTGAAGACCGGGCCGTACACGCTGGCGTTGAAGTGCCAGCCGGCATAGGGATAGAAGATATCCGCTTTCCTGGCCGCGAGGACAAGGATGTACGGATTGGCGTGGTAGATCGCCATGGACCTTCCGTAGAACGCGTAGCTGAAGATGTCCGTCGATGCCCATATTGGTATCACCAGGAACATCACCGCGAACACAAAGAAGAACCCACCGATTATCGCTGTCGCATTGCGGCTGTTGTCGTTTCTTACCAGGTAGACAGCCGCCGCATAGGCGAGGATCAGGACCAGCATCAATGCCAGGTACGTATATGTGAGGTGGCCCTTTGCCAGGGTTCCGAGGTGGAACCACCTGGCCGGCCATGTGAGCGGCCCTCCATACCTGGCCCCTCTTACGTCGTATACGAGGCCCTTGCTCGGGGCAAGAGCAATCGATATCAATACCCAGAATGCGACAAGCAACATGCTTCCCGCACCGGCGAGAAACATGAGCCTCGAATGAGGTGATAAATCAGACGGACTACCCGCGCGCATAACTTACCCGTACCGCTCCCGTCCGGGCCTTGTGGCCCGCTATGCTGTCATTCCCGCCGCTATCGGAGAGTTATACATCATGAATTATTCCCCTGTATAGTGTACTTTTACAGGGGACCGCGGTCCCGATGCCAATGCAGGAAGGAACCAGCAAGGCGAGATCGAAAGCGCCTGCTGAGGAGGTGAGTTTTGTGGCAAAGACTTACGAGCAGATCAATCAGCGGATAAGGAAAGGCGAAGCCGTTGTGCTTACGGCCGACGAGATGACCGAGTTGGTCAAGGAACAGGGTGCAAAGAAAGCCGCACAGAAAGTGGACGTCGTCACAACGGGGACGTTCGGGCCGATGTGCTCCTCGGGTGCGTTCATCAATTTTGGCCACAGTGAGCCTCCGATAAAGATGGCGAAGGTCTGGCTCAACGACGTGCCTGTGTGCGCGGACATCGCCGCCGTAGACGCATATATCGGAGCGACTGCGATGTCGGAGACGGAGGGCATGGCTTACGGCGGCGCGCACGTGATACAGGATCTGATAGAGGGCAAGCAGGTCAAACTCAAGGCGACCGCTTACGGCACCGATTGCTATCCGCGCCGGGAGATAGAGACGTGGGTGAGCAAGGACACGGTCAACCAGGCTTACCTGTTCAACCCGCGCAACGCTTACCAGAACTATGCCTGCGCAACAAACGGCTCGGGGCGGACCATCTATACGTACATGGGAGTGCTGTTGCCGAAGTACGGCAACGCGACATACTGCAGCGCGGGACAGTTGAGCCCTCTGTTGAACGACCCGTTTTACAGGACCACAGGTCTCGGAACGCGCATCTTCCTGGGCGGTGCGGTGGGATACGTAGCCTGGCCCGGCACGCAACACAAACCCTCGGTCGAGCGCTCGCCCTCCGGGACCCCCGTGGGACCGGCGGGGACGCTTGCCCTCATCGGGGACCTCAAGGCGATGGATTCGAAGTTTATCAGGGGAGCTCGCTTTCACCGTTACGGAGTGACCATGTATATCGGAGTCGGGATTCCAATACCGATACTCGACGAGGACATGGCGCAGGCAACCGGGGTCGCCGATGCGGACATCTTCACCAAGATTTTCGATTACAGCCAGCCGACGCGTTCACGCGACCCGCTGGGTACGGTCAGCTATGCCGAGCTCAGGAGCGGTAACATTAAGATCAACGGCAAGAAGGTCCAGTCCGCCCCCCTGTCGAGCTACAGGGTCGCTCGCGATATCGCTGCAACGCTCAAGGGCTGGATAGAGCGTGGTGAGTTCACTCTTTCGACACCCGTAGAGCCGCTGCCGGTCGAAGGTACCGTTCAGCCTCTCGAACTTCGTGATGGGGAGGGGATCTAGATGGTTAAGAAGCGACTGGTTCTGACGTTCCCGCCCGAAGTGGTAGAGCGACCGGTAGTTGCTTTGATGGTAAAAGACTATAACGTCATAACCAACATACTTCGAGCGGAGATACACGAGGGTGAGATCGGGCGGATGCTGGTCGAGCTGGAAGGTGAGGCGAAGCGTATCAAGGAGGGCGTCAGTTATCTGAAAGACCTCGGTGTTCAGGTCGAAGAAGCCATAACGGACATCGAGCTCGACAGCGAGCTGTGCATCTCCTGCGGCGCGTGCTCGGCGGTCTGCCTTCCGCGCGCTCTAAAACTAGAGGCTCCTGACTGGGAGTTGGGCCTCAACAAGGACCGCTGCATACTGTGCGGTATCTGTGTCGACGCCTGCCCCCTCCAGCTCATCACCGTCCAGTTTTAGGCCACTCGAGGGGGTCGGGCCTCCAGAGACCCGGGGGGTGACGATCACGCCAACTGACTATATCAGCTTCAAGTCCAATCGCCCGTCCGGTACGATCGAGCTCGAAGGCGCGCTGCACCTGCCTCAAACCGGTTCCGTCGCGCCGGCGGTGGTGCTATGCCACCCGCATCCGTCCGGTGGGGGTGAGATGGGGGTTCACCTTATCGTTAATATCGCCGATAAGCTTGCGCGAATGGGAGCCGTCGCGCTTCGTTTCAACTTCGGTGGGGTGGGGACAAGCGAAGGTTCTTTCACCGGCGGGTTCGAGGAGCCCATCGATATTGCGGCAGCGTGCGACTACGTGCGCTCACTCGAGTATGTGGATCCGAACGGCGTCGATCTCTGCGGGTGGTCGTTCGGGGCGTGGATGTCCCTGATGGCACTGGCCGAAGGCGTAGAAGCGAAGAAATGCGCGGCAATCGCGCCGCCTCTCTCTATGGTCGATTGGCGGGAAGAGGCATCGCGGGTCGCCGGCTCGCGGGCACAGAGGCGCTACTTCGTCGGAGGAAGGGACCAGTTCTGCTCTGTTGTGGACCTTCGGGAATTCGCCGCAGCGGTATCAGAGCAGGACGCGGACAGCGTCGAGGTCCTGGAGGATGTGGACCACTTCCTGTTCGGGCACGAAAAGGACGTTGTGAAGCTGGTCACGGATTTCCTGCGCCAGCAGGTTTAGTCAAGCGGACCGGCGCGGGACAAGGTCAGAGCCTGTACTCCATTCATGAACTCGATCCACGGCCTTAAAGCCTGGTTCTCTTCAGCGGTCATATCGTCGAGGGGGAAGATCGTATCGACCTCATCTTTTCGATGGGGAGGATAAAGGAAGGCTGGAATCACCTCTTTTACGAGATGTCAATGCAAACAAAAGAGCCGGGCCTGGAGAGACCCGGCTCAAGTTTGATTTTGGGTTTTATCTATTTCTTTCTGGGGGGTGCTACGTGTATGGCTTTGCCGTGAGCGGCTTCGGCGGCCTCGAGTATCGCCTCCGGAAGTGACGGGTGCGCGTGAATCGTCGCGGATATATCGGCGGCGGTTGTTCCCATATGCATTGCTACCGCGACCTCGTGCACCAGGTCGGAAGCGTGTGGGCCCATGATCTGGGCGCCCAGCACCACGTCCGTCTTGGCGTCGATGACGAGCTGGACGAAACCGTAATCCTCGCCCATCGCGAGAGCCTTGCCGAGCGCTCCGAACGAGAACCTGCTGACGATTACGTCCAGACCCTGCTCCTCGGCGCGGTCGGCGTTTATCCCGACGCTGCCTATCTCGGGGGTAGTAAAGATGCAGGCTGGGACTACGTGGTACTTCATCGTCGAGTTGCCGCCGGTTGCGTTCTCGGCGGCGCAAAGACCCTCGAAGGTTGCAGTGTGGGCGAGCAGGATACCGCCGACAACGTCTCCGACGGCGAAGATGCCGTCCACGCTCGTCTCCATGGTCTGATCGACGATGATGCGCCCGCGCTCGTCGGTCTCAACGCCGGTCTCTTCGAGCCCGAGCCCGGCGGAGTTGAACTTGCGTCCAATCGACACGAGCAGCTTCTCAGCCTCGAGCTCGTCACCGCTGGAAAGCTTGACCTTGATGCCGTCTGGACGGTACTCGAGCACTTCCTCGACCGTTGTCTCGGTGCGGATGTCTATTCCTTGCTTGCGGAACGTGCTGCGCATCTGCTTGGCGACACGGCTGTCCTCGGTAGGAAGCATGCGGTCCATGAGCTCCAGCATGACAATCTCAGTCCCGAGCACCGAGAACACGCACGCGAACTCGCTACCGATGACGCCGCTGCCTACGATGATGAGGCTCTTGGGGATGTGGTCGAGCGCCAGCGCGTCGGTCGAGGTCATGACCGCGGGCTGGGAAAAATCGAAGGTGGGGAGCTCAGCCGGGTCGGACCCGGTCGCGATAATTATCTTGTCCGCATCCAGGATGACCTCGCCGTCGGCCGCCTGGACCACGACGTTCTTGTCTTTATTTATGGAGGCGGAGCCCTCTATGAGCTTGATGCCGTTTGCCTTGAGGAGCTGCAGTATGCCTCCGACCAGGGTGTCGGTGACTTTCTGCTTCCTGTCCTGGATCGCGGTCCAGTCGGGCTCTATGCCGGTGATCTTGACCCCGAACTTCTCCGCTTCCCGGGCGTGAGCGATCAGCTCGGTAGAAGCGAGGAGGGTCTTGGTCGGGATACATCCCCAGTTGAGGCACGTGCCACCCACCTTGTCCTTCTCGACTATGGCGACTTTTGCACCCCGCTGGGCGCACCTGATAGCGGCGGGATAGCCGCCTGGCCCCGCGCCGATGACAACAACGTCGTACTCCGACATATCTTGCTCCCTCCCTGAAAAGTGGTTCTTATTGTTCTCTCCGGGCCGGACGGAACCCGTCACCTTCAGCGCGCGTCGCGCCGGTAAGGCCGGGCGCCCTGCCTTCCCTGTTATTGCCTGCCGGCAACAAGGAGATGACCGACCACAATCAACCACAAACTCTCTCATATCGATTTGGGTCCGTCAAACAGGTATCGGTCACGCAACCTGTTGAAAACTGGCAATGTCTGGCAACTCATCCCTTATACCGTCCAAGCCCGTTTTCACACCGTTTGTATGACCTTCGCAGTATGGTCGCAGTGGCGCCCCGGGCCGCTTGCATTAGACTGGGTGTTTATATATAATCGCGGCGTGTGCCTCCAAAATAGTGGAGGCTATATTTGTATTCTGTTTTGTTTTAGACTGCGAAAATGTCCTCATGACAATCCAATTTGGAAGGGGGATGATACGCAAGCACCGGGAGGTATATGGGACGACAGAGTACGATTTCGGCCCCGCAGGGGGTCTTTGGCAACTTGAAGTTTTGATTCTAAGGAGGGGCAATGGCAGCAGTTCCTAGCGACCTTGAAATCGCACAAGCGGCGAAAATGCAACCTATCGTGGAAATCGCAAAGAAGATCGGACTCGAGGAAGACGACCTCGAGCTCTACGGAAAGTACAAGGCGAAGGTCCACCTGGACGTTATCGAAAGACTCAAGGACAGGCCGACCGCCAAATACGTCGATGTGACGGCTATTACGCCGACCCCGCTGGGCGAGGGCAAGACAGTCACCTCCATCGGCCTCACCGAGGCCATGAACAAGATCGGGAAGAGTTCGATAATCAACATCCGAGAGCCCAGCATGGGACCGGTTTTCGGCATCAAGGGCGGAGCCGCCGGCGGCGGTTACAGCCAGGTCGTGCCCATGGAGGACCTCAACCTCCACTTCACCGGCGACATCCACGCGGTAGGCGCGGCGAACAACCTCTGCGCCGCTTACATCGACACGAGCATCCTGCTCGGTAACAAGCTCAATATCGACCCCATGACCGTCACCTGGCGGCGGGTGGTGGACATCAGCGACCGCGCGCTCCGCGACATAGTGGTCGGATTGGGCGGAAAGCAGAACGGCTACCCGCGGCAGACCGGCTTCGACATAACGGTCGCGTCCGAGGTAATGGCTATCCTAGCGCTCGCCGAGAACCTGGACGACCTTAAGGCACGGCTCGCCAGGATAGTGGTCGCCTACACATATGACGGGAAGCCCGTCACGACTACAGACCTCAAGTGCGCAGGCTCGATGGCGGTACTTCTCAAGGACGCCATGCAGCCCAACCTCATACAGACGCTCGAGGGCAATGCCTGCTTCATGCACGGCGGACCGTTCGCGAACATCGCGCAGGGCAACAACTCGGTTGTCGAGGACCTCATCGCGACCAAGCTCTGCGACTACGTGTTCACAGAGAGCGGGTTCGGCGCGGACTGCGGTGCCGAAAAGATGATGGACATCAAGGTCCGCGTGCTCGAGAAGTACGGGATCACCCCGGACTGCGTGGTCATCACCAGCACCGTCCGTGCGCTCAAGATGCACGGCGGGGCGTTCGAGGCCAAGCCAGGCAAGAAGATCGACGAGAAGCTGCAGGCCGCCGAGAACATGCCAGCTCTCGAGGCAGGCTGCCAGAACCTGGTCAAGCACATCGAGAACATGAAGCTGTTCGGACTTCCGGTGGTTGTGACAGTCAACCGGCGTACAAGCGACATGGACAAGGAAGTCTCCATGGTGCAGGACATCGCACTCAAGGCCGGCGCGGACTTCTGCGAGCCGATCGAAGTCTGGGCAAAGGGCGGCGAGGGTGGAAAGGAAGCCGCCGAGGCGGTCGTCAAAGCTTGCGACAAGCCAAAGGACTTCAAGTACCTGTACGACCTGGACACCTCCATCAAGGAGAAGATCGAGACCATAGCAACCAAGATATACGGGGCGGACGGAGTCGACTATACGCCTGTGGCGGAGGCGGACATCAAGCGCTTCACTGAGGCTGGCTACGATAAGCTCCCGCTCTGCATGGCCAAGACGCACCTCTCGCTATCGCACGACCCGAACCTCAAAGGCCGTCCGACCGGGTGGCGCCTGCCCATCAGGGCGATCCGTCCCACGATCGGCGCAGGCTTCCTCTACCCGCTGTGCGGCGAGATGAGGACAATGCCGGGTCTCCCCAGTGAGCCCGCGGGCAACAAGGTCGACCTCGTTGAGGGTGGCCGGATCGTAGGCTTGTTCTAAGAATCAAACGGATTTCTCTTGTGGGGCCGGCTCGAACGCCGGCCCCGGGAGAAACCGGAAGAGTGTTTACAAGATGGAAAAAGTAAGAGTCTGTTTCTATCCTGAGGACCGCTGCATCGAGGTTGACAAGGGAGAGAACCTGCTGAGAGCGGCCATGAAGGCCGACGTTCATATTAACGCCTCGTGCGGCGGTGAAGGCTATTGCGGCAAGTGCCGGGTCATCGTCGAGAAGGGCGAGGTAAAGCAGAAGCTGCAGGTCAAGCTTTCCGAGGAGGAGATGAAGCGGGGCTACGTGCTCGCCTGTTGCGCGACCCTCGAGAGCGACGCGGATATCCGCGTCCCGATCGAAACGCAGATAGGCGATAAGAGCGCGCTCACCCGGCGCCCTCCGATCCCGCTCAAGGGATATACGCTGTCCGCCAAGGACTGGGCGGAGCGCTTGCCGCAATGGGAGCTCAACCCGCCCACCACTAAGCTGCACCTCGTCCTCGACAAACCCACACTAGAGGACAACCTCAGCGACGCGGAGCGAATAAAGCGCGAGCTGTCGCGGCTCGCCGGCCTCAAGGACGTTGTCATCGACTACCCGATGCTCCAGGCGCTCCCGAGCCTTATCCGTGCGGCCAGCTTCGACGTTACCGTCTCCGTGCTCGACCGCGGCCAGGAGCTTCGAGCCGTGCGCATAGAGAAATGGGACACGTCGCCCAGGCAGGCGGCAATCGCCATCGACCTCGGCACGACGACCATCGCGGCGCAGTTGATCGACCTGCAGACCGGACAGGTCATTGCCGAGGCTTCGGATTACAACGGGCAGATCTCTTACGGAGAAGACGTTATCTCGCGCATCATATATTCGACCCGTTCGACGGGGCTCGCGAAGCTGCAGTCAGCGGCCGTCAACACCATCTGGAACCTCATCCAGCAGATGGTAGAGAAGACCAACATGGAGTTCTGCAGCATCACGCACCTGTGCATCTCGGGAAACACGACCATGACTCACCTGCTGCTGGGGATTGACCCGCGCTACATCAGGGTGGACCCGTACATCCCGGTCGCGCAGCTCTTCCCGTGGATAAAGGCAAGCAACATCGGTATCCGCATAGCTTCAGGCGTGTACATGCGATGCGCACCGTGCGTCGCCTCGTACGTGGGCGGCGATATAGTGGCGGGCGTGCTCGCCTCCGGCATGTTCAACTCGGAGAAGATCACTCTATACATAGACATAGGCACCAACGGCGAGATGGCCCTGGGCAACAAGGAGTGGCTGATGTGCTGCTCCTGCTCCGCGGGTCCCGCGTTCGAGGGTGCAGGCGTCAAGCACGGAATGCGCGCCACGCGGGGCGCTATCGAGCAGGTGCGCGTAAACGAGGTCACGCTGGAGCCGATGATCATCACCGTCGGCAACCGCAGGCCCATCGGCATCTGCGGGTCCGGACTCATCGACACGCTCGCGGAGCTCTTCCTGACCGGCATCCTCGACGAGAGGGGCAAGGTAAAGGTCGAGCTCGCTGAAAAGAACCCGAGGATACGGCAGTCCGACGCCGGGGGAGAGTACGTGCTCGCCTGGGCCGACGAAAGCGGCACAAACAGGGACATCGCCATAACGGACTCTGACATAGACAACCTGATGAGGGCCAAGGCCGCTATCTACGCGGGTATCAACATCCTCCTCGAAGAGGTCGGAATGTCCATCGATATGGTAGAGGAGATACTAATCGCCGGGGCATTCGGCCGGTATCTCGAAATAGACAAGGCTATAATCATCGGGCTGCTGCCCGACGTCGATACGGAGAAGATAAAGTTCGTCGGCAACGGCTCGCTTCTCGGCAGCTACCTGATGGCTCTCTCAAAGAACCTTATCGCCGAGGGCGACCGCATTGCGAAGATGATGACCTACCTCGAGCTCTCAACAAACCCGCGCTTCATGGACCAGTACGTTTCGGCCCTCTTCCTTCCGCACACTCACGTGGAGGAGTTCCCCACGGTGAAGCGCAGGCTCGAAGAGGCGCGCGAGACGGCTCGGGTCGCCGAGCCGGCCGGGGGTGAAGGGGCTTGACCACGGTCATCGCCGTAGCCGGCAAAGGTGGCGTAGGCAAGACGACCTTCGCGTCGCTCGTCGTGAGATATCTGCTCGACGAGGGGCTCAAGCCGATACTGGCGGTCGACGCGGACTCCAACAGCAACCTGGATCTTGCCCTCGGCGTCGACCTCGCTTCGACGATCGGCAGCGTCCGCGAGGACATGAGCGTGAAGACCCAGAAGGGGACGCTTCCCGCCGGCATGGCAAAGCAGGACATCCTCGAGATGCAGATCGAGCAGGCGCTCGTGGAGACGAACGATTTCGACCTGATAAGCATGGGCAGGCCTGAGGGCCCGGGGTGTTACTGCGCCATTAACAACATGTTGCGGGTGTTCATGGACCGCCTCAATAAGGGCTACGAGTTCGTGGTAGTCGACAACGAGGCCGGCATGGAGCACCTGAGCCGCCGGACCACGCGTGGGGTCGATGTGATGTTCGTGGTGAGCGACACATCGCAGCGTGGCGTGGCGACGGCGATGCGCATCCGCGACCTTGCTCGCGAGATGGAGATCGGGGTCAGCAGGTTTTACCTGGTGCTGTCGCGAGCTCGCGGGCCTCTAGCGGGCTCTCTCAAGGAGCTGGTCGAAGGCCTCGACATAGAACTGGCCGGAATAGTGCCGGACGACCCCGAGGTCGCCCGCTTCGATGAGGAGGGCAAGCCTCTCATCGAGCTGGGAGAGGGCTCTGCCGCGCGGTCAGCCGTGCGCGAGATACTGGAGGGCGTCCTCCAGGGAGTCAAAGGATAATGTTTCCACGCCAGGTTCTTTGCGGGGGGTTGGCGCGGTTTTACAGGGGGTGAAGGAGTATATGTACGTAGAGGGCAAGATAGTAGATTTTCTCGACAAGCTTGCGTCGGCTTCGCCGGAGCCCGGCGGGGGCTCGGCGAGCGCTCTGGCCGCGGCCATAGGCGCCGCGCTGGTAAGCATGGTCGCAAATCTCACGATCGGCAAGGAGAAATACGCCGACGTTCAGGACCGGATCAACGAGCTCGTAAAACGGTCTGAGGCGGTGCGCACCAGGCTCCAGGAGCTCGTGCAGGAAGACACGGAGGTCTACGGGGTTCTCTCAAAGGCCTTCAAGATGCCGCGTGACACCGATGACGAAAAGGCGAAGAAGGCGGACGCCATACAGGCGGCATGCAAGGACGCGACAATGGTGCCTTACGCCATCGCCGAGCAGTGCCTGCAGGTGGCCGAGCTCAGCGATACCGCGGCGGACATCGGCAACGTCGGCGCCGTGAGCGACGCCGGAGTAGCCGTGCTCCTCGCGGACGCCGGGGCCCAGTGCGCCGCGCTGAACGTCAAGATCAACCTGGGCACCATCAAGGATCAGGCGTTCAACGATGAGAAGTGGGCGGGCATAACGGATATACTTTCACGGACGGCGGAACTCAAAGACAAAGTAGTCGAAGTAACGTACAGGAAGCTTGGGTAGGAGGTATACGATGGCGGAGATTATTGACGGTAATGCCATAGCTGAGGAGATCAAGGCGGAGATAGTCGCGGAGACGGAGAAACTAAAGGCCAAGGGTCTGGCGCCAGGCATAGCCACGCTGCTGGTAGGTGAGGATTTCGGCTCGAAGATGTACCGCGGTCAGGTCGAAAAGAACTGCGAGCTGGTAGGGTTCAACTACATCGAAAAGACCGTACCGGCCGAGACGACCGAAGAAGAAGTCATCAAAATCGTCAAGGAGCTCAACGAGGACCCGGCGGTCAGCGGAATCCTTCCCCTGAGGCCGTATCCAGAGCATATCAGCGACTCGGCGGTCATCAGGAACATTCGCGAGGACAAGGACATCGACTGCTTTCACCCGGCGAACATGGGGCGCCTGCTACTCGGCGAGCCCACGCTGGCGCCGGCGACGCCTTCAGCATGCATCGAGCTGCTGGACAGGGTAGGGGTCGAGTTCGAAGGGGCCGAGATAGTCGTAGTGGGACACTCCAACATCGTTGGTAAGCCCGTGGCGATGCTCGCGCTCAACCGCAACGCGACCATCAGCGTTACACATATATTCACCTCGCAGGCCGGAAACCTGGCCAAGCATACGACCGGCGCGGACATACTCATAGTCGCCGCCGGCAAGGCCGGGCTCGTCACGGCCGACCTCGTCAAGGAAGGCGCCGTCGTCATCGATGTCGGCATCAACCGTGTCAAGGTGCTCGACGACGAGGGCAACCCCGTACTCAACGACAAGGGCAAGCCGAAGACAAAGACAGTTGGAGATGTCGATTTCGACAACGTCAAAGAAAAGGCAAAGGCGATTACGCCGGTCCCGGGCGGGGTCGGTGCCGTCACGAACATGATGTTGCTCAAGAATGCGCTTACCGCGGCCAAGATGCAGGCCGGGCTGTAAACAGCCGGTTGAGCAACGCCCGTTGATGAAAATCAATGCGGCCCGTGGCAAGTAAAGCTAGAAAGGAAGTGGAACCAAATGGCGTTTGAGATGCCGAAGGAGACAACCGAGTCGAAGATTCGTGAAGTCACCCTGGGAACCGGCGATGTGAAGGTGGGCGGCGAGAACGTACTGCCTTTCTACACGTTTGAGGGCTCTATGCCAAACCGCCCGAAGATAGCCGTCGAGGTGTACGACAACAATCCGCAGGAATGGTCCCCCGTTGTGGCCGGGCCGCTTGCCGACGTGCTGTCCGACCCTGTCGCCTGGGCGAAGAAGGCCCAGGACGAGTGGGGCGCCGACATTATCGCGCTACGGCTCAAGAGCACGGACCCCAAGGGCGACGACAGGTCGGCTGAAGATGCCGCGCAGACGGCCAAGGCCGTTGTAGAGGCGGTAACGATACCGGTCATCATCTACGGGGCGGAAGATGCCGAGAAGGACGGCGAAGTCCTCAAGGTGGTGGCTATGGCTACTGAAGGCAAGAACGTGGTCCTTGGACCGGCAAACGAAGACAACTTCAAAAAGATCGGCGCGGCCGCGCTCGGTTACAAGCAGACGGTTGCAGCCAAGACGCCGATTGACGTCAACCTTGCCAAGCAGCTCAACATCCTTCTCTCAAACCTGGGCGTGGACGTCGGCAACATCATTGTCGACCCGACGACCGGCGCGCTGGGTTACGGCCTCGAGTACACGTACTCGGTCATGGAGAGGTTCAAGATCGCGGCGCTGCGCCAGGATGACGGTATGACCCAGATGCCCCTTATCGCTGACGTCGGGCCCGAGGCTTGGAAGGCCAAAGAGGCCAAAGCGCCGGCGGCGGACGAGCCGCAGTGGGGTGACGAGAATAAGAGGGGCATACTCTGGGAGATACTCACTGCATCCTCTTTGCTGATAGCGGGGGCGGACATCTTAATAATGCGCCATCCCGAAGCGATAAAGACGGTCAGGAAAGTAATCGACAGCCTCATGAGCTAAATGCGCGCTAACTAACCGGTCGAGAAGACCGATTGTCAGGAGCTCAAGAAGAGACGAGGAGTTGAGGACAGTTGGATTTTGAAGACAGGACGTCTTGTGAAGCATCAATAGAGATGCTCAAGAAGGCTGAAAAAGGAGAGCACTCCACCGCATTCAGCCGGACGGAGACTATGAAGGAGTGCACCATAGGTGCGAGCGGCATCTGCTGTAAGACATGCAACATGGGCCCGTGCAGGCTCACCCCCGCAAAGAAGGAAGGCGAGCCGGAGAAGCGCGGCATCTGCGGCGCGACACCCGAAGTCGTCGCGGCACGCAACTTCGCCCGTATGATAGCCAGCGGCTCTTCCGCGCACTCCGATCATGGCAGGGCCGTAGCCCACACCTTCCTGATGGCCGCGAAGGGCGAGGCCGAAGGGTACCAGATCAAGGACCGCATCAAGCTGCTGGAGGTCGCCGTCGACCTCGGCATCGAGGTTGGAGACCGGCCGGTCGAGGAGATCGCCGTTGACGTGGGCGAGAAGTGCCTGGCGATGTTCGGGCAGCAGGAAGGCGAGCTGACGTTCGGCCTGAGGGCGCCCGAGAAGCGCATTGAGATCTGGCGCAAGCTCGGCATATTCCCCCGCGGGATCGACCGCGAGGTCGTCGAGACGATGCACCGCACTTCCGTGGGAGTCGACCAGCAGATGGAGAACATAATGCTCCAGGGCTCGCGCTGCGCGCTGGCCGACGGGTGGGGCGGCTCCATGATAGGGACCGAACTGCAGGACATCCTGTTCGGCACCCCGACACCCCTCAAGGCCAAGATCAACCTCGGCGTCCTCTCGGAGGATGAGGTCAACATCGTCGTGCACGGCCACGAGCCGTTGCTATCCGAGATGATCCTGCTTGCCGCCCAGAGCGAGGATATGCTCAAGAAGGCTGAGGCCGCGGGCGCAAAGGGTATTAACATCTCCGGTATCTGCTGCACGGCCAACGAGATCCTCTCGAGGCATGGCATCCCGGTCGCCGGTAACGTGCTCCAGCAGGAACTCGCCATCCTGACGGGTGCCATCGAAGCCATGGTCGTGGACGTGCAGTGCATCTACCAGGCAGTGGGTGAGATATCGAACTGCTTCCACACCAAGATAATAACCACGAGTACCAAGGGCAGGATGCCCAATGCGGAGTACGTCGAATTCCATGAGGAGACCGGGCTCTCCACCGCTAAGAAAATTGTGGAGATGGCCATCGACAACTTCCCCAACAGGGGCGAAGTGGACATACCAAAGCAGACCAGCGATTTTATCGCCGGTTACGACCACGAGTACATCAACTACATGCTCGGCGGCAAGTTCCGCGCTTCGTACCGACCCCTCAACGACGGCGTCATAGACGGACGCATCCGAGGCGTGGTCGGCGTGGTCGGCTGCTCCAACCCGAGGGTCAGGGGCGGAGGCAACCACGTACGCGTGGTGCAGGAGCTCGTGGCCAACGGCTGCCTCGTCGTCATGACCGGTTGTGCCGCCCAGGAAGTGGCAAAGACCGGGCTCATGACTCCCGAGATTGCTTACAAAGAAGGCGTAATGCCCCAGGGCCTCCGCGAGATCTGCGAAGCGGTCGGCATCCCGCCGGTCCTCCACGCGGGTTCCTGCGTAGACAACAGCCGCATCCTTGTCGCCCTCACCGCGATGGCCAAGGAGGGTGGCCTGGGAGACGACATATCCGATCTGCCGGCTGTGGGTTGCGCTCCCGAGTGGATGAGCGAGAAAGCCATCGCGATCGGCCAGTACTTCGTAGCCTCCGGTGCCGCCGTCGTGTTCGGCGCGAACTGGCCGACCACGGGTAGCCAGAAGCTCAGCGACTACCTCTCCGAGGGGATCTTCGATCTGTACGGCAACGCCTGGCACTGGGAGGAGGATCCCGAGAAGATGGTTGGAAAGATCCTCAGCCTCATAGACACGAAGCGCGAGGCGCTAGGGATTTCGGCCAAGCGTGAGCGCGTTCTCTATGACATGGCAATGAGACGTGAGCTGGAGATATAGAGTCGCTTCGGGTGGTTGGCACTGACTGACCGATACAAGGAGGAGTTTGGATGTCGAAGATAATCGCGAGTGCCGCAATCAGAGGCGCACACGCCATCCATGACAGGGTGGCGGCGAGGCTTGATGAAGCAATGCAAAAACACGGGGAAGGCCAGGAGATAGGCTTTCCCAACACCGCATATTACCTGCCAATAATCTACGCAATGACGGGCATGAAGGTCGAGAAGCTCGGCGATTGCGCGCCGGTCATGAAGGTCGCTGAAGAGCTCCTGCCGCCGGTTCCGGCGGAGGACCTCTGGACCCCGTACCTGGGGCCGACGTTGGACGCGGGCATGGCCACGCTCTTCATGGAAGAGATCGAAGAGGCCATCAAGTACATCGACGGTCCCAACCCGGTCGATGGCATATGGCTCGGAGCCGCTGACGACGTCATCATGCGCGAGCGCGGCGTCGAATTCGTGGACGGCTCGGCCCCTGGTTTTTGCGCGCTCGCCGGAAGCGCGCCCACCCCGGAGATCGCGGAGCAGATAGTCAAGGAGCTCCAGGAGAAGAACCTGTACGTATGGACGAGCGGCAACTTCAACGGTACGACCGTTGCAGAGCAGCTCGAAAGCATCGGGGTCCAGCTCGGCTGGGAGACCCGCATCGTACCTTACGGTCACGAGATCGGCTCCGCCGTCTACTCGCTCGGGTTCGCGGCACGCGCCGCGATGAGTTTTGGTGGCGCGAAGCCCGGCGACTTCCGCAAGGTGCTCCTGTACAACAAGAACCGGATATTCGCATTCGTGCTCGCTTTGGGTGAGGTCACGGACGAGTGGTACGCAAACGCCGCGGGCGCTATTAACTACGGCTTCCCGACGATCGCCGACACTCCAATCCCCGAGATCCTCCCGACGGGCATCTGCACGTACGAACACGTCGTCTCCAACATCCCGCACGACCAGATTGTGCAAAAGGCGGTCGAGGTCCGCGGCCTGAAGATTCAGATCACCAAGGTCCCGATCCCGATGGCTTACGGGCCCGCCTTCGAGGGCGAGCGTATCCGCAAAGAGGACATGTACGTCCAGTTCGGAGGCAACATCACCCCGGCGTTCGAGTTTGTAGAGATGAAAGAGATGGACGAGGTCGAGGACGGCAAAATCACGGTTATCGGGCCCGAGATCGATGACGTCGAGGCTGGCACGGCTCTCCCGCTCGGCATCGTGGTTCACGTCGCGGGGCGCAAGATGCAGGAAGACTTCGAGTCGATCCTCGAGCGCCAGGCTCACCACCTCATCAATGGGGCGGAGGGAATCTGGCACATGGGCCAGCGCGATATCGTCTGGACACGCATAAGCAAGAAAGCCCAGCAGAAGGGCTTCAAGATCCGCGACTATGGCGAGATCTTGCACGCCAAGCTGCTCGGCGAGTTCCCGGCGATCGTCGACAAGGTCGAGGTGACCATCTACACAAACCCGGAGGGTTGCGAGGAGTGGCTCGCGAAGGCGCGCGAGAAGTACGGCTACCGCGATGAGCGCACCGCCGGCATGGTCGACGAGGTCACCGACATCTTCTACTCGTGCACGCTGTGCCAGTCGTTCGCGCCGACCCACGTCTGCGTGGTTACGCCCGAGCGCCTCGGCCTCTGCGGAGCTTACAACTGGCTCGACTGCAAGGCGGCCTACGAGATCGACCCGACCGGTCCGAACCAGCCGATACCCAAAGGCGAGGCCGTCGACGAGGTCAAGGGCCAATGGAAGAACGTCAACGAGTTCGTGTGGAACAACTCGGGCCAGAAGCTCGACAAGTTCAACGCCTACACGATGATGGAAGACCCTATGACCTCGTGCGGATGCTTCGAGTGTATCGTGGCGTTCCTACCGATGTGCAACGGCGTCATGGTCGTCAACCGCGAGTTCACCGGTAAGGAGACCCCGTGCGGCATGTCGTTCTCGACTCTCGCCGGCTCGGTCGGTGGCGGTAACGTAACGCCCGGATTCGTCGGCATCGGAAAGGTATACATAACGTCCAAGAAGTTCATCAGCGCGGACGGAGGGTTCCACCGTGTGGTGTGGATGCCTAAGGAGCTCAAGGAAACCCTGCGCGATCAGCTCGATAAGCGCGCGGAAGAGCTCGGCACTTCCGATTTCGTCGACAAGATAGCCGACGAAACCATCGGCGTGACCGAGGATGCCATACTCCCGTTCCTTACGGAGAAAGGCCATCCGGCGCTGACGATGGACCCGATGTTCTAAACACCACTAACTACACCCCCTCCCGACCTCCCCCCTCAAAGGGGGAGGGGGGAGATGGGACACCCTTCCTGGCCTTCACCCGAGGGGGAGGAAAAGAAGGGGAGATTTTACACAATGCATTGAGGAAGAAAAGGAAAGGAGTAGGGAGATGGCACTGAGCGGTCTCGATATTTTCAAGCTGCTCCCCAAGACTAACTGCGGCGATTGCAAGCTGCCGACATGTCTTGCTTTCGCCATGAAGCTGGCGGGTGGTCAGGCTAAGCTGGAGGAATGCCCCCACGTCTCTGACGAGGCAAAGGCGGCCCTCGCCGACGCGGCGGCACCCCCGATAGCTGAGATCATCGTGGGGCAGGGAGCGAAGGAGTTCAAGACCGGTGCGGAGCTCGTACTGTTCCGCCATGAAAAGAGGTTCGTGAACCCGACCGCAATGGCCATCCTGGTCTCGGATGCGATGTCGGATGACGAGCTGAAGGCCAAGGTGGAGCAGGCGGGCAAGGACTCGTGGGAGAGGGTCGGGCAGCAGCTCGAGGTAAAGCTCCTGGCGGTAAAGTGCGAGTCCGGCGACGCCGGCAAGTTCAAGGACGTCCTGACGAAGGTTGCGGGCATGAGCGACCTTGCTCTCATGCCGATGACCGATGACCCCGAGGTCATGAAGGCGGCAGTCGAGGCTGTCGGCGACAAGAACCCGCTTCTGTACTGCGCGAACGCTGCGAACCTCGATGCGATGGGCGCTCTCGCCAAGGAGAAAGGCCTGGCGCTGGTTGTAAAGGGCGACGGCCTCGATTCTCTGGCCGAGATCGCGGAAAAAGCAATGGGGATGGAGCTCAAGAACCTCGTGCTCGACCCCGGAACGCGTAACCTCAAGGATACCCTCGAGGCTCTTGTAGCGATGAGGCGAGGCGCTCTCAACGCCAAGTTCAAGCCGTTCGGATTCCCGACCATCGTGTTCCCGTGCGAAGAGACCGACGACATCTACTACGAGGGAGCCCTGGCGGGCATATACATCGCCAAGTACGCGGGCATCGTGGTGACGTCCACTCCCGAGGCGTGGGTGCAGTACCCGCTCCAGGTCGAGATCCAGAACATCTACACCGACCCGCAAAAGCCGATGGCGGTCGACAGCATGTTCTACGAGATCGGTAGCCCCGGACCGGATTCCCCGGTGCTGGTGACCACCAACTTCTCGCTGACCTACTTCATAGTCTCCGGCGAGATCGAGTCGTCGAAGGTAGACGCGTGGCTCGGCATCGTGGACTCCGAGGGCCAGTCCGTCCTTACGGCCTGGGCCGCCGGCAAGTTCGTGCCGGACGTCATAGCCAAGTTCATCAACACATCCGGGATTGCCGATAAGGTCAACCACCGGAAGCTGATCATTCCCGGTTACGTGGCCCAGATCTCAGGCGAGCTCGACGAAGAGCTTCCCGACTGGGAGATACAGGTCGGCCCACGAGAGGCCGGGGACATCTCGACCTACCTGCGCAACTGGGTAGCGACTCAGTAGAGCAACATAGTGGATATGGGAGGAGCAAATAAATGATCGTAACGAGAAAGAAAGCCTTTGAGAGCGTTCTCAAAGAGCTTGAGGACGCCAAGGGCGTCTTCCTGGTCGGCTGCGGAGACTGTGCCACCGTTTGCCAGACCGGCGGTGAGGAGCAGGTCAAGGAGATGACCGAGAAGCTCACCGGTGAAGGTAAGACGGTAACGGGCAACGTCATCATGGAAACCGGTTGCCATGAGCTTGACCTCAAGAAAGAGTTCCGCGCTCACAAGGAAGAGCTAGAGAAGGCAGACGCGGTGCTGGTAATGTCGTGCGGCGCCGGGACCCAGTCCGCCCGCAGCGGGACGGAGAAGCCCGTGTTCCCCGCGAACGACACCATGTTCCTTGGCAACGTCATGCGCGTTGGTCAGTTCGAGGAAAAGTGCCGTCTCTGCGGCGACTGTGTTCTCGATATGACCGGCGGCGTGTGCCCGGTGACCCGATGCCACAAGGGCATCCTGAACGGCCCGTGCGGCGGAACCAACGATGGCAAGTGCGAAGTCGATCCCGAGAAGGACTGCGCATGGACCCTCATCTACCAGCAGCTCGAAAGAGAAGGCAAGCTAAACAAGATGAAAGAGTACCAGCCGCCCAAGAACTGGAACCCGGAGCTGAAGCCGGGCAAGATCGTGCTCGAGCGCGAGAAGGGCGGTGAGTAGAATGAGCGTAGACAAGGTATGGGCCGAGCTCAATGTAAAGAACGCGAAGCCCTCCATCCAGGAGATACTGGAGTCCGGCAAGTTCCTCGTGTCGGGTGAGATCGGGCCGCCGAAGGGTCCGGACATCGAAGAGGTTATCGAGCACGTCGACCTCCTCAAGGACAGGGTCCACTCGATGAACATCACCGACAACCAGAGCTCGGTGATGAGGTATCCGTCGCTCGCAACCGCGCTCATCATACTCGAGAGGGGCGGCGAGCCGAACCTGCAGATCACCTGTCGTGACCGCAACCGCATGTCGCTGGAGAACGAGCTACTGTTCGCCTACACGCGCGGCGTTCGAAGCGTGCTGTGCCTTACCGGCGATTCTGTCCCTGTCGGGGACCACAAGGATGCCAAGTCGGTCTTCGACCTGGAGAGCGTGCAGCTTATCAACATGATCCGCGCCATGGAAGAGGGCATGGACCTGGGCGGCAACGAGATGAACGCTCCGGTCAAGTTCTACAAGGGAGCTATCGTGACCCCCGAGGCCCTTCCGCTCGAGCCGCAGCTCTTGAAGTTCGAGAAGAAGGTCGAGGCCGGGGCGCAGTGGTTCCAGACGCAGGCTATCTACGATATGGACCATTTCGCGAAGTTCATGAAGACAGCAAGGCAGTACCCCATCAAGCTCCAGGCCGGGCTGGTGTTGCTCACCTCCGCCGGCATGGCCAAGTACATGAACGCGAACGTGCCTGGCGTCATGGTCCCACAGGACCTGATCGATGAGATGGCCGCGTCAGAGAAGGGCAAGGCCCTCGATACGGGCATCAGGATCATGGCAAGGCACATCAAGCGGATACGCGAGGAAGGCCTCGCCGACGGCGTGCACATCATGGCCATTGGCAAGGAAGGCGTCGTTCCGCGGATACTGGAAGAAGCAGAACTCGATATAAACTCGCTATAAGTCAAAATAAACAGGTGTTCAGGTCGTGCTGCGTGCTCTCGAGCTGTATCCGGTGAGACGCTTGAGATGCACGACGCACGGCCGGACCGTGATAGTGGATTGGTGTAAGACACCAGGGGAACGATGGAGGCGATCGAGTTCGATCCAGGGTTCGCTATGATTGCCATTGGGAGCTTACCACACACAGACCCCCAGAAAGCCTGCGATCTAATGCTCAGGGCGTTTCCCGAGGTCGCGGCCTGGCCGCAGTTGCCGAGGCGTGGCTTCAGGGAGAACATGTACGCGCAGTACTCTGAGGGGATGCCAGGGATCAAGATCGACGTCACCGAGAACCGAATGTGGTTCCAGGTTGACGACGAGCTCGCGGGCGAGCTCGCGGAGTTCTACCAGGCGGTGATCGATGAGGACCTCGACCGCTTCCGGATAAGCGCCGGGTACGCCGCCGGCCTGGATGTTTTTCTGAGCGGGGCGTACGCGGACGACCTTGCGGCGCGGCCTTACGTGAAAGGGCACATGACGGGTCCGATATCGTACGGACTCACAGTCACCGACCAGGACGGGCGGGCGTCGCTGTATAACGAGACGCTCGAGCAGGTGATGGTCAAAGCCCTTGCACTCAAGGGTAGGTGGCAGAGCCGCGAGCTGGCAAAAGCGGCACCGGGCGCGAAGGTGGTTCTCTTCTACGACGAGCCTTACCTGCACTCTGTCGGTTCGGCGCTCATAAGCGTGAGCCGCGAGCAGGTGGTCGGGCACATCAGGGAGTGCCTGGAAGGCTGCGGCGCCGACATAACAGGCGTCCACTGTTGTGGCAATACCGACTGGTCGCTCGTCTTCGAGACCGGGGTGGACGTCGTGCACTTCGACGCCTACGAGTACATGGAGCCGTTCGTGGCTTACGACCGGGAGATCGGAGAGCACCTGGAGCGCGGTGGAGCCATTGCCTGGGGAGTGATCCCTAAGGACGAAAACGTCAACACGGTCACTTCGGATGACCTGGTCGGCCTGATGGAGGGCGGGTTCGACGTTCTCGAGAGCAAGGGACTGGACAGGCATTTGCTGGCGGTGAGGTCCTTTGTCTCTCCATCCTGCGGCCTGGGCTCGGCGAGCGAAGCCGTCGCGGAAAGGGCTATCGCTCTCACACAGGAAGTGTCGAGCGAGATGCGAGAAAGGTATTTCTAGTATGAGCTCGGAAGCTCGCTCCGGGCAAAGGGTGCAGATGCCGAGGTGGATGCACCGCCCGGTGCGTTGCGGTCCGGAGCTGCAGAAGGTAGAGGAAGTCCTCGCCGGGGAACGCCTGAACACGGTCTGCGTAGGAGCAAAGTGCCCCAACCGGGGCGAGTGCTACTCGGCCGGCACCGCGACCTTCATGATAATGGGCGCGCGATGCACCAGGGGCTGCGCGTTCTGCGCGGTTCCGACCGGGGGCGTCGAGGCGCTCGACCCCGCTGAGCCCGGGCGGGTTGCGAAGGCTGCGGCCGACTTGGGATTGAGGCACGTCGTAGTCACGTCGGTAACGCGCGACGACCTGCCTGACGGAGGCGCCGGGCATTTCGCGGCTACCGTCGAGGCGGTGAGGCGCGAGCTTCCCGGAGCAACCGTCGAAGTGCTGGTCCCGGATTTCGGAGGGCGCGTGGAGGATGTAGACACGGTGATCGGCGCGAGGCCGGACGTCTTCAACCACAATGTCGAGACCGTGCGGCGCCTTTACGCGGAGGTACGGCCCCAGGCCGAATACGAGCGCACACTAGCTGTGCTCGAGCGGTCGAGCACAGCCGGGCTCGCCACAAAGAGTGGATTCATGGTAGGCCTCGGAGAGATGATCGAGGAGGTCGACGACCTGCTGGGCGACCTGCTGGTCGCGGGGTGCAGGCTGGTGACCGCGGGGCAGTACCTGCGGCCGTCGGGAGACAATACACCGGTTGCCCGTTACTGGGAGCCGGGGGAGTTCGAGGGGCTCGAGACAAGAGCTCGCGGGATGGGTTTTGAGGCTGTCGCCTCGGGCCCGCTGGTGCGAAGCTCTTACTTCGCCCACGAGATGGCCGACGTGGCGCTGGGGCGCGGCGTGCAATAGCTTCGATGCGCAACTGCGGAAAGGCGCAATAGATAAAGTTTTCAAAAGGGAGATGGCAAGGAGGTAGAGATGTACATCGTCGCAGAGAAGGTCAACGTTATTACCACAAAGATTAAAGATGCCATGGTCGCCAGGGACAAGGGGCCAATCCAGGAAATGGTGAAGGTTCAGCTCGAGGGCGGGCCGAACGCCATCGATATAAACCTCGGACCTGCCACGAAGAACGGCCCGGAGATCATGCAGTGGATGGTCGAGACGTGTGAAGAGGTCACCGACCTCCCGCTGTCGCTCGACACAATGAACATGGACGCCATGGAGGCGGGCCTCCAGGTCGGCAAGAACCCCAAGATCATCAACTCGATATCGAACGTCCAGGAGCGCATGGACAGGCTCATCCCGCTCGTTATCAAGTACAAAGCAAAGGCGGTAGGCCTCTGCACCAGCGAGGCCGGCGTGCCCCGTGACGACGGGGAGCGCGTCACCAACGGTTACAACCTCATGATGGCGTTCGACGCCGCGGGCATCGGCCACGACGACTACTGGATAGACCCCATCGTGCTCCCAATCGGTGTCGCGCAGGACCAGGTTCATAACCTGCTCAAGGCGACCCAGATGTTCAGCGAGCTTCCCGAGAAGCCACACCTCATCTGCGGCCTCTCCAATGTCAGCAACAAGTGCGGCCTCTCCCCCGAGAACGCGGAGTTCGTAAACAGGATCTACCTGGCCGTCCTCATGGGACATGGCATGGACGCAGCCATCGTCGACCCCAACGACGCGAAGCTTATGGCCGTCGCTCGCCAGGAGAGCCCCGAGTACGACCTGTCACTCATCGCCGAGGGCCTCAAGGAAGGCGAGCTCGACCTAAACGACCCGCTGCAGCTGGCGATCAAAAAGACGGTAAAGCTTTTCCACGAGGAGACTCTCTTCGCGGCCTCCTACCTCGAGCTCTAAATGACATAGACAAATAACTTGAGCCGGGCCTCTCCAGGCCCGGCTCTTTCTATATCAACGTATCTTCCTTCTTGAGCCGAGTTTCTCAGGCCAGGCTCTTTTCCTCACCGCTTGAGACGGGTCTCTCAGCCCCGGCTCCGGGCGGACTGAGAGACCGCCCTCAAGTATCTGGTCTCAGCACCGGCTCCGGGCGACGTGGGGAGACCTCAAGTGATTATTCCAGCGGGTCCCCGTGCTGAATAAACTCAAGCATCTCGTTGATAGCGTCCTGGGAGGACATCCAGGGCGTTTGTTCCTTGGGAAACCAGTCCCGCTTCTTGACGTCCTCCTCGGGCCAGGTGTAGGGCAGCTCGATTATCGTCCCAGGCTTCTCGATAGTCCCCACAGCGTCGAGCATGTGGAGCATGATAGCTCTCTGCATCTCGCGGTCCCCGGGATGTCCCCATATCATGCCGAAAGGGAACTCCACCGCAACGGCTCGTGGAACACCGATCTTCTCGGTGATGAAGGGCATGTTGGTGAGGGACACGGTCACCAGGCCTCGTTCTTCAAGGCTCCGCTGCGCCAGCCCCACGGACTGGACACAGAGGGGTCAGCCGGACGAGAGCAGCACGAGGTCCACGTCCATATCCATCAGGCGCTCCGCCATGCGGGGCGCACTCTCCCTAACGAACGTCCCGAGTCTTGGCTGGTAGCCCATGAAGGTCAGATGGTACTCGGACATCCCACCGATTCGGCCTTCGGCGAGCATGTCCTCGAGCGCCGCGAGGGGCAGCATGCAGTTATAATCCTCCAGCGCGTGGGAGTTCTCGTAGTGCAGATGGGCGGCGCGGATATCCTGCTGGGAGATTCCCCTGGGTATCTCTCGAAAGGAGGGGTCGCCCCAGAGTGGCTCCTTCCGTTCGCGGTCGAGGTCGAAGGGGCGGTCGTCCTTGCAATACAGGCCTCCCGAGGAAACCAGTGCAACCTTGCTCTCCTGGATCGCTTTGCCAGGGGGGGTCCAGGGGATCTCTTCACCGCTGGTGTCGACATAGGGCCAGACTTTCATCGATTCGGCCAGGGTCCTTGGCATGAACTTAAAGCTATTGACCGCCATGACTCATACCTCCGTAGCTAGTGCCGGCCCGGATGGAGTCGCATGTCTAAACTGGAGCTAGACCGTTCTTCTGGAAGATCCCTCCCTCAGCTTTTGACGCAACCCCCTCTTGACCGATATCGTCCATATGCCGCCGCCAACGCCGACATTCTACTACGAATTGCGTTTTTCAGGCATGGTTGACCCCATTCGGCGCAATGTCAAACTGTTGGCTTCCGTGCGCGGAATTTGACGCTCTCCGCCTTGCCCTGTGTAGCTACAAGGATCTCTGGAGGGGGAGCTTTGGAGAAATCCTCACCCGGACAACAGGATATTACACTGAGCTCATCCGGGCTTAGGACGTGGCGTGAAACGATCGAGAGTTCGGCAAACCCTGTGGATTCTATGATCCTCCAATAGTCCTCTTCGACCGCGGCACCTCCCAGGCAATCTGACCAATCAGCGCGCAGAGCCTCCTCCACCTCGGGGTCGACGTGCTCGCTAAGAAGTATGTCGGAGATCGCGATGCGGCCACCGGGTTTCAAGATACGGAACGCCTCGCGATAGACTACGGACTTGTCCGGACACAAGTTGATGACGCAGTTCGAGATCACTGCATCGGCAAAACCCTCGGGAAGTCCCGTATCCTCGATCGCGCCGACAATTCCTCCACATGAAAGCGCCCGCCTGAATGACGGGCGCTTCATCACGCTTTCTGGAATATGCCGTGCACCGACCGCCTACGGTGTAAATCCCATCACGTCGCTTCCACCTGTCCAGACCCCCTGATAGTTGAAGTACATGGGGCGCTCGA
>Ga0182021_10000141_pt1 | contig 67119 bp, 70 predicted proteins | sample 612E3MmetaG_FD_120493 | JGI IMG/M metagenome (GOLD analysis project Ga0182021, IMG submission 120493) | Permafrost microbial communities from Stordalen Mire, Sweden - 612E3M metaG (Illumina Assembly) | ecosystem: Environmental > Terrestrial > Soil > Wetlands > Permafrost | place: Sweden...
CCACGGTTCAGGATGTGCGTCAAATACCCTTTCTATAAACATGCAATGGTTCTTTCTGTCAATCATAATAACTGAAGAGGAGCGGGTGCCGTATATGGGGCTTGTTATGAATATAGAAGAAAGAATCCGTTCCCACTCCAAGCCAACTCCCGTATCAGGCAGCTCGCTGTCGTTCGGTTTTGACCGGTCTTTCAGGATTGTAAAAATCTCTTCCGGAAGAGGATCTTCTTTGCTTGCCAGCAGCGACTCTGTCGCCTTTTTCGCCCGCTCGGTCTTGGGCCAGGGCGTATCGAGAAGGCGGTTGCTCAAACCGTACACGCCCGGTGACAGTTCATGCATTTTACCACGGTTGGAAAAGTAGAACAGGCGATTCATGTCTCCGATGATCATATTGAACCCGTTATATTGATCTTTCTTGGCCGTAACAGTTTCGATATATGATTCCGACTGCTCCTCGCCCATGAGAAAATCCCTTACAAGCCATCCCCGTGATGGGGCGTTCCGCCCGAAAGGCGTTGGTTCGCGATAGTTGGTGAGCATGGCGAGACTTCCTGTTTTCCTGATACCCAGCCATGTTCCACCCCTCTGCAAGTCCTTCCCTGCAATCACGCCCACGGCATCCTCCCATAAAGAAACCGGCGCCGAAGGCCTCTCATAAAACTCATCCCGATTAGCTGCAAGGATGAGAGGGTATCTGTTATGCATTTTGTAGGATAAGATAATCAGGCACATCTCCCGATCCTCCACCAGAGACTATTATCCGTTTCTTTATACACGGCCATGCCGACCTTTTCCAGCACCCTGTGCGACGGCAGATTAGACTTCGTAGTATCCGCAAGCAAGGCAGATATATCAGGACGCTCAAATATCCATGAGATTCCCCTTTTCAGAGCCTCCGTCATGTATCCGTCTCTCTGATACTCCGGTCTGATCATATATCCGATTTGAACCGTGCCGTCTTCATCAGGATACCTCTGGAAACAGAAGCCTCCTATGATCGCGTTTTCCTTCTTCAGTATGATCAGGACGCTTTGCCAGTCGGCATACCATTGATCCTGTTTTTTATTTCTTATCACATCTTCGAGGGAGGCTCTCATGGCCGCTTTTATTTTCCTGTCGATTTGCGCGCCCAGGATCATGCTTGCCAGCTGCAAGCCCAGTTTCTGTTCAATCTTTTGATGGTCGTCCGGATTTATACTCTCGAGATCCAGGGGCACCAGTTTCAGTCTTTCCGTTTCTATGGGAACAATATTCGGCATCTTCTCGCTCAGAGTCTCTTTCTGACATCTTCCATTATGCTCTCCATCACTGCTCCGGCAGAATGATGAATGACAACATCCGCCATGTCATCGCAGGACGTGGGCGTATTGTTGATGATCACCAGTTTGGCCCCGGACTCTTTGGCATACACGGGCATGTACGCAGCAGGGTACACAACAAGTGATGACCCGATGACAATCATGAGCTCGCACCTGGTGGCATGAGCAGTAGCATTTTTCAACGTCCGTTCGGGCAGGAGTTCGCCAAAGAAAACTACGTCCGGCTTTAGAATTCCATGGCACTGTTCGCAGTCGGGTACTTCTTCCTTGGCACGGAACCTGTCTACAACGTCACCCACAGGATAGCGCGCATCACAGCTCATGCATTTTAACCACCTCATATTGCCGTGCAGCTCATAGACCTTCTCCGGAGAGTTTCCGGCCTTCTGATGGAGGTTGTCGACGTTCTGGGTGATTACACAGTTCAGTTTGCCGATCTCCTCCAGCATGGCAACGGCCAGGTGAGCCCTGTTCGGTTGGGCATTGGCAAACAAGCCGCCTTCGAGAAGGATCTGCCACTGCTTCTTTCTCGTCTCCGGGCTTGAGAGAAATTTTTGAATGGTAAAATCTTCCGGATCGAATCTTGTCCATATCCCACCGGGGCTGCGAAAATCGGGAATGCCTGATTCCGTGCTGACCCCGGCGCCTGTAAACACGACCACATTCTTGGTATGCAATATCAGATCAGCCGCTTGTATAATTCTTGCCTCTAAGTTATAGGCGCTCATATGTATTCCTCAATTAGTTATATGCATATGAAGTTTTTTTGTCCATCATGATTTTGAGAAGTATATCCATGCCGATCCCTACCGACGCCTCTAATACAACATCTGCCGGAAAAAGACAAAACGAAAAGGAGATGTTGACACTTGGCGACATATCTTCTACAATCCGCTTCCAAAGTTTGCACTTGTATCTCTCAGTCCGGAGATACGCACAGATGCTAAGTAACTCGAAGGAGGAGCAAATATGTCGCGAAAAAATTGGAAAATAGGAGTAACCATTTTTGTATTCCTGTTTTTTCTCATTGGGATAATGGAACTGGATGCGTTCGCCAGAGTGGGAGGCGGCATGTCTTCGGGCAGCCGCGGTTCGCGGTCTTTCAGCTCTCCCAGCAGACCATACTCGGCACCATCACCATCCAGTCCGTCAATGACCCCCTCTCAACCAATGACCCCTCAAATGCCACTGCAGCAACCAAGCATGTGGAGGGGGCTTGCCATGGGCGTAGCTGGTGGCTTGCTGGGCAGCATGCTCTTTAGCGGACTCAGCCACGGCATGGGAATGGGCGGTTTCGGCGGCAGCGGCATCGGACTTTTGGATATCATACTCATCGGCGGTCTGCTTTACATCTTATATATGCTCATCAAGAGGCGCAGGGGAGCGGCATCTATGGCAGGCTACTCTTACCAAACGGGCGCTTCCCCATCAACAGGACAACAGACAGGATTTGCAGATGCTTCCCGTGATCAGGGACCCACCGAAGCCGATGTCCAAACGGGACTGCGCCATATTCGTCAGATGGATCCCTCTTTTGACGAAGCACGGTTTTCAGATCTATGCATGGATAACTTCTTCAAGATTCAGGGTGCGTGGATTAACCGCGACATGACTCTTGTCAAGAATATCCTTACGCAGGAAATGTTCGGCATCTTGCAGAGGGACGCAGATAAATTGAAAGCGGAAAAGAAGATCAACAAACTCGACAATATCGCCGTCAGGTCCGCGGATATCACGGAAGCATGGCAGGAAGGCGGAACGGACTTCATTACCGTCAGGGTCCTCGCGAGCCTTCTTGACTACACAGTCAGTGAAAGCGGTGAGTTGCTCGCAGGCAGCAAGACAGAACCCGTTAAGTTTGAAGAATACTGGACTTTTGCGAGGCCTGTGGGAAGCGGCAACTGGCAGCTATCTGCCATTAATCAGCCCGACTGAAGTGTATTAAATTCTCCGGCGGGACACGTGACCTTCCCCTTGGCAACGCGTCGGTCCCGCCCGTCAGCATCTTCGCCGGTTCAAATCAGAATTTTTTGAACCGGCAGATCAATATCATGAGCGAGTCCTTCCTGAAGTCAGTAATTAGCATAAGACAGGAAAAGTTGCTGATATCAAGTGGTAAACAGCACCCGTTGTCGCCAAAATCTCCTTGACACACAAGACTCCTTTCCGTATCCTCAACTTACGCAAAAACAAGTTCTTATCAATTTTCGCGATGAAATATAGACGACAACAAGAGCATGAGAAGGGAGTTGCGATGAGCAGACATTTTATTTGTGGGGCAGTTCTGATTTTATTGTGTCTTATGGTTTCGGGCGGCTTTGCGCAAATGGATCCTGCGGTGAGAGTGGCGCCTCAAGGCGCAAGGACAGCGGGGCAGAGCGCGGTTCAGCTTTCACCTGATCTCGTTGCGGGCAGTATCACTTTTCTGGCGATTACCGATCGTAATCCGCGCTATTACGATTTTTTGTATTTGATCGGGGAGCAGGGGGAAATTACTATTACAATAGTCAACAACGGACCCGGGTCCATTGCTTATGTACCCTTTCGTGTGTCGGTCAACGGACAGCCAGTGCAAAGCTCAGGACTTATGAACATAGGTCCCGGACAAGTGAGGACAAATAAGATACCCTTTTCGTTCCATCAGACAGGCAGGCAGAATCTTCTGCTTGAGGTGGATCCAGGCAACACCATTCGCGAGTCGAATAAGAACAACAACACGACAACGAGTACTGTCCAAGTGACAGCAGACCCCTCGGATCCACGACTTCTGAACTCTCGCAATATTGGTGAAGGGAAAGCAACAGGAGGAGGCGGAGGGGGGATCCGTCCCAGCGGCGGGATGTGAATTTTGTTTTTACCGTATTTATCGCACTCCTCTTCGCTTCCCTAAGGTGATGGGGTCTTTGCTTGGCTCATTAGCGATGTCAGATACTACAATTCGAATGGTTATCCTCACTTTATTTCTCAAGTAGCACCTGTGGACTCGTAGGTGTAATATTCAACGCTGTATATTTGAAGAAGACACACTACCTTGAAAACGTGAAAATGCAATTCGGGGCTAAATATCTCATTTGAGCCTCGGATCAAGAGAATCCCGTATGCCTTCCCCCAGCAGGTTATAGCCTAAGACAGTGACAAGAATTGCCAAACCTGGATAAAGTGAGAGCCACCAGGCGATATCAATATTGTCTTTACCGGCGGTCAATATATTCCCCCAGCTCGGCGTCGGTGGCTGCACACCAATCCCCAGAAAACTGAGGGCTGATTCGGTGAGAATGGCCCCGGCAACTCCCAGCGTCGCGGCAACGAGGACAGATGCCATGGCGTTGGGCAAGATGTGGATAAAGATAATTCTCAAGTCGCTCGCGCCTATTGCCTTCGCAGCGAGCACAAAATCCCTCTCCTTCAAGGACGTAAAGTCAGCCCGTACAAGCCGCGTGATACCCATCCAGCCTGTGAGGCCGATGATGATCATGATATTCCAGATGGAAGGTTCAAGGAGCGCAATCACGGCAAGGATAAGAAAGAAGGTCGGAAAGCAGAGCATGATGTCGACGAATCTCATAATCACGGCGTCCGTCCACCTTCCGTAATACCCTGCCACAGCGCCGAGGATCGCCCCGATGAGAATGGCAATACCGGTTGCGACAAAACCCACCTTCAATGATATCCTCGAACCCCAGACCATCCGCGAAAAGACATCCCTGCCGAGCTGATCCGTCCCGCAGAGATGGCTTGCCGAAGGCGGTGCAAGCACAAGCTTAAGATTAATCTCATCGGGGTCATAGGGAGCGATCACAGGCGCGAAGATGGACACGACAAAGAGCAGGATGACTACACAGCTTCCGGCAAGAGCTATTTTATTTTTCTTGAACCGCTTCCAGAAATCCGTTCCCATCTCTACACCTATGAAACCCTGATCCTTGGGTCTGCGAGGGCATAGGACACGTCGGCAATCAGGTTCCCCAGCAGCGTCAATACCGCCCCGATTAAGAGAATCCCCATCACAACCGGGTAATCCCGAGCCATGACAGACATATAAAAAAGTTGCCCCATTCCGGGTATGGCGAAAATGCTCTCGAAGATCACGCTCCCCCCTATAAGACCGGGCACGGATAATCCCAGGATGGTTATAACGGGAAGGAGGGCGTTCCTTAAGGCATGCTTGTAGATTACCTTACGCTCACTCAAACCCTTTGCCCTGGCCGTCATGATGTAATCCTGTCTGATAACTTCCAGCATATTGGACCTCATATAGCGGGAAAGACCAGCCAGACCGCCGAAGGCGGAGAGCGTAACGGGAAGGATAAGGTGCTTTACCACGTCCAGAAAGACCATCCCGGGAGGAAGATAATCGTAATTCAAAGACCGGATACCCGATATGGGCAGCCAGCCCAGGTCAATCCCGAATAAGATCATCAAGAGCAGGGCCAGCCAGAAGGTGGGTATGGCAAATCCGACGAATACAAAAACACCGGTAATCTTATCAAAAAGGGAGTCCTTGTGTACTGCTGAAAGAACACCGATGGGAATGGCAATAGCAAAAATCATGAGCATGGAAAGCGCATTGATGAGAATGGTAATGGGCAGGCGTTCGATGATCTTCCTCGCTACTGGCCTGCGGTCCGGCGAGAATGACTTCCCCAGGTCCAGGACGGCAATCTTCCCTACCCAGGATAAATACTGCTGATAGAGCGGTTTATCAAGGTCGTACATCGCATTCAGACGCTCCCTGTAATCGGCGGACGCTCTCGGGTTCATCTGCGTCTCCATATCCGTAGGGGACCCAGGGGCGAGATGCATGACGACGAAGCAGACGATGGTTATGCCGAGCAGGAGGGGCACCATGGATATCAATCTCTTGACAACGTATCTAAGCAAATGACGCCTCCACGCCCATCTTTATGGTCAGCAATCAAGCTTTCCCACAAACAGGTTTTGCGCCTTGATATTCTCCAGCATGCGCCAGAGCTGCTTTTCCGAATGCGACTCAAGAGTCATAACCGGCTTAAGCTTCCTTTGACGGATCATGTCAAAGAATGCGTGAAAAGGGAAGTTCCCCTCGCCGACCGGGAGATGTTCATCAAGGAGCCCGTTATTGTCATGGATATGGACCTGGCCGATGCGGCCCCCCAGGCAATCCATCCATTCTTCGAGGGGCGTATTAGAGTATACGTTGAAATGGCCGGTATCGAAGCAGGAACATATGCGCGGTGAGGCAAATGCATTGAGGATCAGCGCCAAATAATGGCAGTCCGTTTCATAGACATTTTCGAGTGCAATCACGGTGTCCATATCCGCGGCTTGTGCCAGAAAGCGCTTCCAGGTGTCAATGCTGTTTTCCAGCCACTCATGCTCGTTTGATACGTAGTATCTCTTATCGAACGAGGCATGGCATACAACGGAGATAGGCCGGAAATAAGGCACAAGGTCAAAGACCTGCTGCAGCCGGCCCACCGTAGCCTTGCGGATTTCTGGATCTATGGCTCCCGGTCTCAAATCCATAAACGGCGCGTGGAAGCTGATCGTCAATCCTGCGTCCAAGAGCTGATCGGCAACACCCATAAAATCATCTTTCCGGAAATGGTCGAGCGTGAAATGGTTGAAACTGATCTCAGGATTTATTCTTTCTTTTATGACCAAAGGAAGGAACTGATTGCGGAGAAAATGAAAAGGCATATGAACCTGAACCAATTTTAATATGTCACGCATGATGGATTCCGTATCAGCCAAGAATGTTCTAAGATCCCGTTCCATTTATCATACGGAAAATTATTTAACAACCGCATTCTCGGTAGAAACCCTTTGTTGGCGAGGCAGCAGATTCTTGTTGCCAAAAGGGGGCGGACGATTGTAGAATATAAAAGAGGGTCGAGGTCATTCTTAGGGTCGTCACATGTATTTTCAGGAGGTGTTATTGGTAGAAGACATAGATGGAAAAGAACGGTTGCTCCTGTGCATAAATGCTTCTCTCAAAAGAAAAGCCAAGAACTTAACCATACTAAACGTCAAAGAAATGTCGGCCTTTGCAGACTACTTTATCATCTGCAGCGGAACATCTGACCGGCAGGTCCAGTCCATCGCGGCATCGATTCGGGAAAATCTTAAAGAATGTGGTATCACACCCCTGGGTATAGAAGGCGAGAACCTCGGCAAATGGGTTCTCATGGATTACGAAGATGTAATCATCCACGTTTTTTACGATCCCATCAGAGAGTTCTACGATATCGAGAGGCTGTGGCCGGATGCGCCGCGTATGGACGTCGGAGATGAGGTACTCGAAATGACGGTTCTCGACAAAGGGATTTAGTATTGAAACGTATCCTCGCGGGTCTTTCAGACATCATATTCCCACCGAGATGTTTGACATGCGACGCTGTCCTCGAGCATCACAAGTATCTCCCCTTTTGCGGCGCATGTTATTCAAAAATACATTTCATACAATCATCACTCTGTCCTCGCTGCGGCATTCCCTTTGCCGGGGCTGATGGAGGCAGTCACCTGTGCGGCGTTTGCATAGTTTCAAAATCAGCCTATTCGGCCGCCCGTGCCGTCGGGCGTTACGAAGCTACCCTGCTCGAAGCTATCCACCGGTTTAAATACAACGGCAAAATACATATCGGCGAAATCCTCGGTAAATTAATGGCGGAATTCTCATACCCTGCTTTCAATATAGCGGAATATTCTCTGATCATGCCCGTCCCTCTTCATCCCAAGAGGTTGAGGGAAAGGGGATTCAATCAGTCCGTCGTCCTGGCCAGAGAAGTGTCCAGGAAATTCCATATACCATTGGACTTCATAACACTCAAAAGGCATGTGTATACGGAACCGCAGATCAGCCTGGGGAAAAGGGAGCGGGAAGCAAACGTTCATGGTGTTTTTTCCATTGCAGATTCAGGTATAGTCAAGGGAAAAAAGATTATCCTCGTGGATGACGTATATACATCGGGAAGCACGGTAAAAGAATGTGCGCGGGTGCTCATGAAGAACAGGGCCGAGCGAGTGGCGGTTCTGACGCTGGCCAGAGCGGTTTAGCTCGATGTATCCTCTGAATAATTCTTTTCTTGTTATTACCGCCGTCGCCATTGTAGAATAACAGTGTATCCCATAATGCAAAACCGGCTTCTGCCGGGATCTATTCACGATCGCTACTACAAGCGTCCGAAACGATATTTTAAAATTCCGTTTTTGCAGGAATGTGAGAGGAAATCTTCGTTTAGAGGACAAATCTGTAAGAACAGTGACTGGAGACAAAACAAATGGACAAAATTTATCCCCGGGAGAAACTGAAGAAAAAGATTGACGCTCTTCGCGGTGAAGGGAAGAAAATTGTCTTCACAAACGGCTGTTTTGATATCCTTCACGTCGGGCACACCCGCTATCTTCGGGATGCCAAGAGGCAAGGCGATGTCCTCGTCCTGGGACTGAACAGTGACGAATCTGTCAGATCCCTGAAAGGGGAAAAACGTCCGCTGACGCCGGAAAACGAGCGGGCAGATATTCTCGCTTCCCTGGAATCGGTGGATTATGTTACGATTTTCCCTGAACTGACCCCGCTTACGTTGATTGAATATCTGCAGCCCCACGTGCTTGTGAAAGGAGGCGACTGGAAAGAGGAAGACGTCGTGGGACGGGAGTCCGTGGAAAAGTGGGGTGGCAGGGTAGTCATCATTCAGGAAATCAAGGGATCATCGACAACAAACCTCATTGAAAAAGTAAAAAAGGCCTTTTGTCAACCATGAACGAAGGCATAAGTTATTGTAATATTGGCGACAAATTCATGTCTCCGGCGAATGATTATTTTCCTTTACAAGAAGGCATTCTTTGTGTATTAACCACTGTTCAAATAAGAACTTCATGTCAAGTGTTATACAGGGTGATCGAGATGGCCACGAAACCAGAAAAATTACAGAACATGAAACCGGAGAAGCGTCAATTTTATAGATACCTGCTGACCCAAAAAATGAATGAGCTCCTCGATGAAGCGGAAAAAACAGTTTCCGATATGACAACAGGAAAGGAAAATTTCCCGGATCCTAATGACAGGGCAACTCTCGAATCGGACAGAAACTTTGAACTCCGCATCAGAGACAGGGAAAGAAAGTTGCTCGTCAAGATCCAAGAGGCGATAAAGCGAATCGACGATGGTGTCTTTGGTATATGTGAGGTCTGCGGCGGTCCCATCTCTGAGAAGAGGCTGATGGCAAGACCGGTAACGACTCTCTGCATCGATTGCAAGACAAAACAGGAAAAGGTAGAAAGACTCAAAGGGGAATAAGCCTCCTGATTGATATCCTGAATATATATACTCTTTGTTCACGACCTCGCATTACAACAAGATATAACAACCCCACAGATAAACTATAATACAATTTCCCGCCTTGTCCAAACAGGTAACGAGCCCGATGTTTGTAACAGTTGCCGTCAACATCCCTTCGGAGAAGACATTTTCATATTCCGTTCCCAAGGCTTTGCAGCCAGAAATCGCCATTGGGAAACGGGCCCTCGTCCCTTTCGGCAAGAGAAGGCTCACGGCATATATAATCGAAGTATCTCATCAGACATCTTGCAAAGACGTTAAAGAAATTACAGAAATATTAGACTCAGAACCCCTTTTCAACGAAAAAGATTTAAACTTCTACCGTTGGGTGTCACAATACTACATCTATCCCCTTGGAAAAGAACTCGCCGAGATCCTGCCGGGAGGAATCGATCCGAAAAGCGACCGATGGATCGCTATCACAAAGGAAAATCAGGAAAGAAATAACCTGCAGATTTCCGCGGCGCAAAAGTGCATAATCGATACCGTCGAGCGCTTTCCCGATGGCCTGCCTCTCGACAACCTAAAGACATTGATCGGAAAGAAGTACATCTCCAGAGACATCACCGCCCTCGTCGATGCCGGGTTTATTGCCGAAGAGATAAGAACGGGGAAAGCGGAGGTGAGCCCGAAAAAGGAAAGGCTCGTCCATCTCAATCGCCGGGATACAGCGAATACAAAGCTGACAAGAAAACAAATCGTGCTCACCGAATTACTCAGTGCGGACGGCCCGTGCTCCGTCGCTTTCCTCTCGAAGAAATTCAAGAACATCCTGCCCCTGCTAAGAAGCCTGGAACAACGGGGGATTCTCCGTATGACCGAAGAAGAAGTATCCCGCGGGCACGGTCAGAACCCTGATATCGGCGGCGGCGAAGCTGTAATCACGCCGAACGAGGATCAGAAAGACGCTTTGTGCGCGATTGTGAAAGGCCTGGAGAGCAAGATCTTTTCGCCGTTCCTCCTCCATGGCGTCACAGGGAGCGGCAAGACAGAAGTATACTTCAATGCCATTGCAGAGACTATCAGGATGAGAGGCGGCGCAATTCTTCTTGTCCCGGAAATAGCCCTGACGCCGCAACTGCTCACCCGCTTTAACAAGAGATTTAAAGACAGGGAGATAGCCGTGCTTCATAGCGGTATCTCAAAATCCGCGCGGTACGATCAATGGAGGCGGATACAAAGGGGCGACATCAACATCGTCATCGGCGCCCGCTCGGCTGTCTTCGCACCGGTAAGAAATCTTAAGCTGATTATCGTGGATGAGGAACATGACACCTCTTACAAGCAGGATGACCGGATGAGATACAGCGCCCGCGACCTCGCAATCATGAAGGCAAACCTGAATTCAGCAACGGTTGTCTTAGGCTCTGCGACGCCTGCCGTTCAGACGTATTTTAATATGATGACGGGGAAATACAAGTACCTTGTCCTGCCCAGCAGGGTGGAAGACAGACCACTGCCGAAGACTGAAATCATCGATATGAAGCAGGAGGCGGAGGGCAGTGGATATGCTTCCTCGCATGTTCTGTCCCGGACATTGAAAGAAGCGATTGATGACACCCTTAAAAAGAAACAGCAGACTCTCCTGTTCTTAAATAGGCGCGGCTCTTATACATTCACATTCTGCTTTGACTGCGGGCATGTGTTTAAATGCCTGAACTGCGCCGTATCCATGACTTATCACGCGAGTGAAAGCAATCTGAAGTGCCATTATTGCAATTATGCGACGAGACCCTCCTCGTCGTGTCCCGCATGCCACGGAAAACATATTCGCCCCTACGGCTTGGGAACGGAAAGACTGGAGGAGGAGGTCAAGAAGCTCTTCCCGCATGCCAGAATCAAAAGAATGGACAGTGATACAACAGCCGGGAAAGGGACTTACGAAAAGATATTAAAGGCCCTTGACCTGCGTGACATCGATATCCTTATCGGAACGCAGATGATCACCAAAGGACACGACTTCCCATACGTAACGCTGGTGGGCGTAATTTCAGCGGATACATCCCTCAATATACCCGATTTCCGCGCGGCGGAAAGGACCTTTCAGCTCCTGACCCAGGTTTCCGGGAGGGGAGGAAGAGGTGAATCGCCTGGAAGGGTCATTGTCCAGACCTTCAATCCCGGGCACTACGCCATAACCAGGGCGAAGGATCATGATTATATGGGATTTTATGATGATGAGCTTGCGCTGCGAAGTGCGCTGTCCTATCCACCGCTCACCCGCATCGTGAATCTTCAACTTTCGAGCCTGTCAAGACAAAGGGGCATGGAAGGGCTTAGAGCACTGACACGTTTTATTGCAGACGCATTGACGAAGAATGGGTTGAAGGACAAGGTAGAAGTCATTGGTCCGGCAGAGTCCCCCATTGCCAGAATCAAGGCAAGGCACCGCTGGCAACTGCTCTTGAAGGGCAAGGACGCCCGCGCAGTTCATGATCTTGCCAAAGACATCGTCTCAAGAGCTTCTGTTACCGCGTTGGATATCAGGGTAGATGTGGATCCGCTGAACTTCATGTAGCAGTTGCGGGTAAACGGTGCCGTCACGCTGCCTGCGCGACCAATTTTTCAATTTTGGAAAGCAGTTCGTCCATCGCCACGTTGATCACGCGGAAAGCCTTCGGCTGAGCCTTCAATTGCGATGGTGCCTGAATATATCTGCTATCGGCCAATTCCCCTGAACAATTCTCAATAAGTGCCTCAACGCCTTCTATAGTGGACTCCAGGTGGAATTGCAGCCCAATTGTCCGCTCGTTGTACACAAAAGCCTGATGCGTGCATGCTTCGCTACGCGCTATATGAACCGCCCCCGCCGGCAAATCAAACGTATCGCCGTGCCAGTGGAAGACCTCCAGCCGGTCGGGCAGAAAACCAAATAAAGGAGAGCGTCGCCCCGCCTCCGTGAGCTCAATGGGAAACCAGCCGATTTCCCTGGTTCGATTAGGATACACCTTAGCCCCAAGAACATCGGCTATCAGCTGCGCACCGAGACAAATTCCCAAGACAGCCTTCCCCTTGCTCACGGCTTTCTCGATGAAGCGCTTTTCCGTCGCCAGCCACGGGAATCTATCCTCATCATGGACCCCCATCGGACCTCCCATGATAACAAGCAAGTCAGCTCCTTCTATGTCCGGCATCGGGTCATTTTGATATAGTCTGGTCCCCGTAAGATGATATCCACGATCACGTATCCACCGTCCAATGCTTCCTAACCCCTCAAATGGCACGTGCTGGAAATAATAAATTCTCATATTCTTGATTCTCTCGTTGACAGCTGTTATCCGTTTGCAACAACTTCCGTCTGCGGTTTTCCTTCGATAATCGACATTGCCAGTCTTGTGGCCTCTTCAGTATAACCTCTGCATCGCTCAAGCATATTCGTTTCCCAGAATCTTTTCCTGCCTTCTTCTGTCCCGAGATCGCACCCTGTTAACTCTCTGCAATTTGAAGAACCAAATTTGTTCTCAAATGTGCCTATTAATATTCTCACGGGGACGTAGCAATTATCGATTGGCTCATTCGGCAGGCCTCTTCCATAGAATATGCTTATCGCCATGACAGCGCCGCTGACCGCTCCACAAATCCCGCTCGTCCTTGCCATACCGCCGCAGAACCCGGTAGCGATTTTCGGAATCAATTCCGACTGAATATTTTTGCTCTCTGCCACGGAAAGCAAAACGCTTTCCGCTCAACGAAATCCTGATTTGAAGAGTTCTCCACTTCGTTGAGGTGTCTTATTAATCATCTATATTCGCTTTACCATTATCAAAAATGTAGCTTCTCACGGAGTCCACATCGGAGAAATTTACAGATGTAATTATCATGTTGCAACAACATCTCTTGCCGCTCTGCTGCATTCCCCGCGCATTATGAATATCTTTCATAATTTTTGTTGTCCTATTCTATTCCATTCCCTATAATGTAATCTAATACCAAGTATGAGGCAGCTATCCCATGAACAGGTTCTGGTTCTGCTTTTTACCCATATTCATGGCGGTGAATGTGATTGGCGTCCTGCCCATGTTCATGACCTTCACCGAGGGGCTGGACAGGCCCAAAATCAACCGGATTATTGTGCAGTCTGTTGTTACTGCAACCATTGTGGCCGTGATTTTTTTGGCCGTAGGAAAAGTGATCCTGGACCTCCTAGGTATTACAGTCTCCGATTTCATGATCGCCGGCGGAACCCTCCTCTTTATTATTTCCCTTGGTGATCTAATGTCTATGGAAAGAAGATGGAGTCAGATCGATCCGGAGAGTCTTGGCGCGGTGCCTTTAGGTGTACCCCTGATCGTCGGTCCTGCCGTCCTCACTACGATATTAATCCTCGTCCAGGAGTATGGACCGTTGGCTACGGTGGCGGCCCTGATCGTGAACATACTGATTGCCGGCTTCACTTTCTGGCTCTATGCGCCGATCATCCGCCTTTTAGGGAAGTCCGGAGCCAGGACGGTTTCAAAGCTTGCCGCTCTCCTGCTCGCCGCCATTGCCGTTATGATGGTGCGTAAGGGGGTTATGCTTCTTCTCGCCGGCTTCAAGATCACTCAATAGTTTTATACCGTTCATTACAATTGTTCTACGGAATAGCCCTTATCCTTCAACAGCTGGATGATCCCTTTGTCGCCTAAGAGATGGGCTGCCCCGACAACAACGAAGTACGTGCCGCTTGTCTTCAGGTAGCCGTCGATCTTTTGTGCCATATTTCTGTTTCTCTTATAGATCAGTTTATCATAAATAGTATAGAATCGCCTGTCTTCAGCCAGGCTCTTTGTTATCGCCGACTGCATCTTCTCCACGGCGCCGGTTTTCCATGCGTCTACGAGTTTATCGACTTCCTGCACAAGTATTTTTAATTCCCTCAATGTGTATAATAGAAACAGTTCCTGTTCCTCGTCGTTCAAGCCTGCAAGAAGATTAATTTGATAGTCAAGACTCTCCAATTCCGATATTCTTTTCCTGCCTTCAGCTTTGGAAAGAAAATGTTTGTCTATCCCGTAATTGGGGTCATAGCCTGATTTCATGAGTTCCACCGACTCGAGCGTCAATGCCAGAAACCAGGGCTTCTGGTTGTACACCAACTCCATCGGTAAACCGGCTCTCGCCGTTTCCTCCCTGATGAGGTTGAAGGTTTTCACGGAAACGTGTCTTTCAAGGCTGTCACCGCCCTGGTAAAAGGCACTCTCCATCAGCTTCTGGAGATCCAGCCGGCTTACGTCATTGACGTCCGCCTCGACTGCGAGGACATCCGATTTCTCAAATGCGCCTTCTATTGTTCTGCTGAGGGGATAGACATCTTTCTTCAGGAGATGGATAGAGCCAAGCACATAGACCGTGTTTCTTTTTGACTGAACGCGCCACAAGAAGCTCTTCTCTGCGTGCGATAAGGAATACCCGGTGCAGATGAATATGACGGTCAAGAAAACGACGGAAATGATTTTATTCAGTCTGACGGTTTCACTTTTCAAAGACATCTCCAGCATTGCCCCCTTATCTTATTTATAGGGAATATTGCGGCTGGGCCGGCATAATTCGCGCAGTTACAGCCCCGAGGATTGTCACGGTTTGCATCTGCGTGGACACGTCCACGTCAGTTAACCGCACAATAGATTATATCTTTGGATCTGATCGGGCGGAACCGGCAAGATTTAAAACTCATAGCGCTATTCCCTCCCTCGGTTGTCGGGGGAATAGAAGAGGAGCCAAGACACTTCAATTCTTGGCCCCTCACTTTGTTATTGTTCAGATTGGCGTGCTTTAGTGTGCTTCCTCCATGGCGCCGGCAATGTACATCATGGAGAGCAGCATGAAGACGAGGGTCTGGATTACGGATATGAAAATCTTGAGAAAAAGAATCGGTATGGGCACGAGGAAGGGCGCCAAAAGGAATAGTACGGCAACAACGATATGCCCGCCCTCTATATTCCCGAATAATCGCACCGTGAGCGATACGGGCCGAACCAAATGACTGACGAGTTCGATAAGAACCATAAGCGGTGTCAACCACCACACGGGACCCATAAATTGCTTAACGTATTTATACCCGTGAACCTTGACCCCCATAACGTGCGTCATACAAAAGACCACAAGCGCCATGGAAAGGTTCGTGTTCAGATTGGCCGTGGGGGATTCAAAACCGGGAACAAGTCCCAGGAGATTGGATGTGAGAATGAAGAGTCCTATAGTAGCAATGAGAGGAAAGAATTTCCTTCCGTCATGACCCATTGTATCAGTTATTAAAGAATCCAAACCGCTGACGACAACCTCCATCACATTTTGAAATCTAGTCGGATAAATATCCAGCTTGCGCGTTGCCAGGAAAGAACATAGCGCCAGCAGAACCATGACAAACCAGGTATACATTATATGCGCGGGAATGTAGTGGTTTTCAAGGAATGAAAGAGAATGCATCTTTTATCTCGCCTCCTCAACACAATTTTTTTTTGAATATAAAGCAATTGTGGTAATCACGATGGCAATCACTACTGTTGAAAGCCCGATCAGTAAGCCTATTATATCAATAACATCTCCGGTAATGATAAAATAGAGGGCAACTGCCGTAACGCCAAACCTGATGTAATATTTAAACATCACCGCAGAGTTTGACTTTTCCGAAAGATTTCTGAACGCCTTTCGGAGATCCCGGACGAGCCAGTGAAAATTTACAATACTTATAAAGCCGCCCAATAGCAGGCCCAGGGCGAACTTGTGAGGCATGAAGATAAAACTGATCAAAGTCAATATTCCCAAAATGATCCAGTTTGTAAACTCAAGCCTCTTTTGCAGGGGGTCTTTTTCTGTGCGGTTCACTTTTCAGATACTTAATTAACGGCTTTTCATCCGGTATTTTCTTGATTAACATGTATATGTTTCTGAATCCGGCAACAAGGGCCGCGACCAGAAGGAAAATTGTGAAGATATAGCCGGTGTCGAATTTCCGGTCCAGAAAAACGCCGAGATAAAGACCGCCGAAGATCAGCACAACCATGAAAATGCCTATGCTGCTTGCATATGCCATTTGGATGGTCGTCTTCTTCGTATCCTTATCCATTTGCGTGGCGCTCCTTAACACGAACATCCCGTCATGTCAAACAAAAACTGCCAATTGGACCCGCAGTGCAGAAAGCGGTCATAACGTAAAACTTTGAAAAGATTATTGTATGAGATTGAGGGGCTCCGACGCTTTGAGCGGGATGGATTGATACTTTCGCAATTCCATCATTACAAGAATTCGAAAAGACGGCGCCTTACCGAATCCAATTCCGCCTTGTTTCCTGTAAGCGCAAATATATTGGCTTCTTTCTTGTCTCCTCTCTCGCTAGCTACCGAAACATACACGATATCTGCATCCTGGAGGAATTGCATGGCGCTTTGATAATTAGACTGCGACATGGCTTCCGCTCTCCGTATCTCCCCCTTCTTGTACATCTTGGCACCATGCTGCTGAATTTTTCTCAGCCAGTCTTTTTCCGGCATAGCACCTTTCCTGAGATACATGCAGCTTCTTATCACTACCCAGTACGACTCCATATAGTTGCTGATTAAGCCTGCGAAGGGCATAAGATTTGTCTTTCCTTTGCCTTTCACCTCGACGAGCGCCTGGCCATCCTGCTCCCATGCGGCAATCATACCCCTGCTGTTCAAATAAGCAAGAACGTCGTTTACCTCATCCAGGTCGTCCTTCCGGTCGTCAAAGATAAATTCCTGCCAGAATAGCCTCTTCAAAAATTGGAAATCTTTGACTATCCGGTTTAAAGGCACCATATCCTCGTGGCTTGAAAACAGTGACGCGGCTACAAAGCTGATCGGCACAAAAAAGTGAAGGATGTTATTCTTGTAATATTCTAAATTCAGCCTATTATCGTCTTCCAGGGAGTAGACAATTTCTTCCATTTCATCCGGTTCTTCTTCTGCTCCCATCTTGGATATAATTCCCGACTCCTCAAACAGATTGAGGGCATCAAGAAAGGCCTTTTCCTTGTTGACCAAGGTTGCCGCAAAATTTACTTTCTTGTAGCTGAAATAATCATAGAATGAATTCAGCACAGCCATGAGATCATCATGTGATATGCCCCTTCTGTCGTGGCACAGCAAGACGGAGGCAACGAGCGAAAATGGAGTGACAACGGACACCCTGTTGATTTCCAGAGTTATTTCATAACTGATCTTTCTATACAGGCTCTGCCTTTCATCCATACTCATATCCTCAAAAGATTTTTCCTGTGAAGCGAGATATGATTTCAGAAAGGTGGGTTCACCGATATTTACGTAGACGCGCCCGTAACGCTTCCTTAGAAATCTGCGGCTCTTGATGACATCTGACGGTTTTTCTCTCTCTTTGGGAACTCCTCCAAGCTCCCTCAGGTAGGATTCCTCTTCGATGACTCGATCGTAGCCGATGTAAACGGGGATCAATGCCAGATCATCACCGGCCCTCTTTCTATAAGCTTGAATAAGCATTGAAAGGAGGCCGAACTTGGGCATTACCATCTTGCCGCTGCGGCTCCTTCCCCCTTCAATGAAGAACTCCAGGGGAAGACCCTCTTTCAAGATGACCTCCAGATACTTGGCAAAGACTTCGCCGTAAAGTTTATTCCCTTTAAAGGTACGTCGGATAAAAAAAGCGCCCGATTTCCGAAATAGATATCCTAATGGCCAAAAAGACAAATTGGTGCCGGCGGCGACAAACGGCATCTGTATATTATGCTTGTAAAAAACATAGGAGAGGAGAAGATAATCAATATGGCTTCTATGGCAGGGAATAATAACGAAGGGCATTTTTTTTGATAAGTTTCTTATTTTGGCAAGTCCCGGCTTGTCCACTACTACGCCGTCATAGATGTTGTTCCACAACCACGTCAGGAATATATCCCAGACCTCGATAAACATGTCATTATAGTCGGCAGCAATTTCCCGGATATATTTCTCTGCTTCCTTGGCTAAGGCGTAATGTTTTTTTGCCCCGTGTGCAGCCATGTCTTCAATGAAATGATCAAGGTTGCCATCATTAAGAACCATGCTGATGATCTCTTCCCGAGACTTCAAAACCGGACCTAAGATACTCATCTTTTCTTCATCAATCCGTTCGATCAGTTCTCTTCTCAGATCATGATGTAGGACGTCTATCTTCGCGCTTGCGTTCTTACTGACATAGTCGGCCAAGTCAACAGGTTCTGCGGATATGACCATAGCCTTATTGGAATACCTGAGGAAGGTGATAAGCTGACGTAGCGCACCCGTCTCTTCGGTCTGCCCGAACAATATATTGAGAAAGCTTTCTCTCTCCTTCTCCCTTCTCCGGCCGTAAGTAATCATGACGGGGACAATATAGACTGGAACACTTGAACTATTTTGAGCCTCCAGCAGCTGGGCGAAAGCATCCTCGGTAGCCGGGCTTTCGAAAAATTCCGAACCCCCGAGATGGATTATCGCACTCTTGCCTTCGGCAGTGATTCGTTTCAGATAGCTTTTCTTCGCGGCATCAGGAACTGATTTCTTGAAGACCAATTGGGATATACTTGAGAAAATGACCTTGGCAAGGGCAGGGAAAGGCTGCCAGAATATCATATTGAAGCCGTGACAATAGACTGGTCTGGGGATACTTTTTCGAGCGGAAAGCTCTCGAATAATGAGGCCGTTTAGCTGACTCTTATTCTTTATGGCGTAGACGACTGTGCCTTTTTCAGACAGCTTTCTTAGCGCTTCGACATACTCATCGGCAAGTTCTACTTTGGATAGCACCTTCTTGATAAGCCAGAAAAGGATAAAATTATCCTCCCTGTAAAGGTGGCCCGCGTAAAAATCTCCATCTTCCGCAATCCACACTCTAATTTTTGACAGGAAGGACATGATGATCTCTTACGAAAATGAAGTCCCCGGCGATTTGTCTCTATACGCGCCCGCAGAAAGCATAATTTACTTGATGCCTACGAGAATGCTTTTTCTGCACTTAATCTCACGTGCCGTTCGTCTGGAATTCTTCCGGGAAACGTTCACGCATGTAATTGTATACAAATTCTCGAATCACAGCAGCCGATGAGAAAGTCATAACTTTCTCTAACAGCGCTTTGGATTCCTTTAGAGTTGATTCCTGAATGATCTTCTTCACCCGTGGTATTGCCAGGGGATTCATACTCAGTTCGTCTATCTCGAGACCTAAGAGAATCATGATATAGGCTGGCTCGCCTGCCATTTCGCCGCACATGGCAACCCGAACGCCCGCGCTATGACCGACATCAATCACCCGCTTGATGAGTCTCAAAACAGCAGGGTGGAGCGGTTCATACAGATAGGTCACTCTTTCGTTAATCCTGTCGATAGCCAATGCATATTGAATAAGGTCGTTCGTGCCTATGCTGAAAAAATCCACTTCTTTTGCCAGTTCGTCGGCAATAATCACGGCAGACGGAACTTCTATCATGACGCCAATTTCAATGTCGTCACCCACTGGTATGCCCCTGGCTACAAGATCATCCTTAACCTCAAAAAATATCCTCTTGGCTTCCCGTATTTCCTCAATACCCGAAACCATGGGAAACATGATCCTCGTCTTTCCAAAAGCACTGGCACGGGCAATAGCCCGCAACTGCACCTTGAACATATCGACTTCTTTCAAACAGAAGCGGATAGCCCGCAGACCCATTTGAGGATTCATTTCCTTCGCCAACTTGGGGTCGGAGTAAAATTTGTCACCTCCGAGATCAAAGGTTCTGATTGTCGCCCAATTCAAACCCTCTACGCCGACGATACTTCTGTAGTTTGAGAAGTGTTCTTCCTCCGTGGGCAGCTGTCCCTTGTTTATGTAGATGAACTCCGTTCTGTAAAGACCAATGCCCTCAGCGCCATGGGATACAGCAGTGGGAACCTCTTCGATAAACTCGATATTGCCTCCGATATCCACTCTATAATTATCTTTCGTTACAGCAGGCAGTCTCGCATATTTCAGAAAATTTTCCTGGGCTATTTCAAAATGCCTACGCTTATCGTCATATACCCTAATCATTTCCGGATCAGGATTCACAACAACAAGCCCGGCCGAGCCGTCAATAATGATGTCATCGTTGGTTCGTACCATTTTAGTAATAGACTCCAAACCAACTACGGCGGGAATTTCTACGGCACGCGCCACAATAGCCGTATGAGATGTTTTTCCTCCCATATCCGTCGCAAATCCCTGCACCTTATTAATCATCATCTGCGCAGTATCCGCTGGCGAGAGGTCTGCAGCAATGATTATCCCCTTGCCGGCAATGTCCCTGACGACATCTTTACCTCCGGCCAGATTTCTCGTGATCATCTGCCCCACGTATCGAATGTCGCTGATCCGTCCTTTGAGATATTCATCTTCAACTTTGTCAAAAATCTCTCGATATCTGTCAATGGTCATCTTGATGGCCCATTCGGCATTGATGCATAAGTCTTTGATATACTTAACAGTATGATTGATAAACATCTTGTCTTTAAGGATCAATAGATGTACATCTATGATATACAAGGGTTCTTGTCCGGCCAGTTCACGGAGTCTGTTTTTTACCTCAAGGAGTTGCTTTTCCGATTCCTTCAGCGCCGCTTTAAACCTCTTAGTCTCTTCCGAAATCAGCTCCTTGTCCCGAAGCCTGTAGAAGGAAACCCGGGCATCAAAAGGATCAAAGAGGTGCGCCTTTCCGATCACTATGCCGGGCGAGACACCAATGCCCTTGAGAACAAAAGACCTTTTCCCTGCATCATCAACCATCAATCTTCTCCAAATTTATCCTCTATCAGTTTGCCAAGGTCATGAACAGCCTCTCGCGCGTCCACCCCCTCTGCTCTTATCGTCAGCCGGCTTCCCAAAGGACAGGCTAACGTCAAGATACTGAGGAGACTCTTCCCGTTTGCAACTTTGCCATCCCTCTCAAAAAATATCTTCGCCTTGAATCGCGTAGATATGTTGATGAGCTTTGCTGCAACCCTCGCGTGAAGACCAAGCTTATTTTTTATCTCGAATGTTTTTATTACTATCATGTCAGTCACAATTAATCCCGGAAGCACGGTGATGATTTCTCAGCAGTTTCAAACTCCTTTTCATTGGAGGTGTTTGCCTAACATGATTGTATTACGAAGTCAATTCATTCAATGCGCCGTTGATAGCGTTATTGCTGCGATATTTGGCAAGTTAATTTAGTGCACTTTTTTCTTGACATGCTGCTATATATTTTGTTATAAGAAAAAGATTTTTGTTAATTCGCTATTAGCTGCAATTAAGCAAATCAAAGAAAATAAGAAAGGGGGTGATTCCAATGGTCTGTCAAACCGTCAAAATTGGGTCTGAGTGCGCCTTCATGACCAAGAAGGGCTGTGGATTTAATGGGGGTAATTGCTACACAGTAATAGAGAAGTGTGGGGGTTGCATCAAAGTCATAGATTGCCCGACCGGTCAGTACTGCAAGGTCTATCCTGAACCTTCCAGCAAATGGCTTTCTGGAAACTGTCCGACAGCGTCGCACATCAAGAAAGAGATCCAAGAAGCCACGCAGAAAATCAATCCGCTCAAGGCATCGAAGAGATCGACCAAACATTAGGAACGGTGGGGCAGGTAAGTTTTTTCATTGCAAAAAAATGCCTGTCCCTTTTCTCTTTAACTTATCATTCTTCTTATCTGTAATAATCCTTTTTTAATTTCCGCAAATTTTTCTTGCACATCATCTCGGTCGTGCTCCGCCCCCCCCCTTTTCATCTTCAGCAATTGTTTCTTGGCGCCACTTATGGTAAACCCATCGCCATAGAGGAGTTTCTTAATAATTAACAGCTCCTCCAAATCTTTTTTCCTATACAGACGTTGATATGATTTTGTGCGAATTGGCTTAATTGATTTGAATTCAGATTCCCAAAACCTGACGACATACGGGTCTACATCGAGGATTTTGCTGACCTCTCCGATACGGAAATATTCCTTGTCCGGAATCGACGCACTCATTAAGATACCTAAATCTTGACGCCCCAGTCAGGCGAAAACCGTATCTTGAAACCTTTCATATGCACTTAGAACTGCCATACGCGCAATCGTGAAAGGTCATTCCTAAGTCACACTCTCATTATGGATTCGTTTAGCAGGCGGGATTGGCGACCCTGCAAAAAGTTCAAAAGTCTGGGCAACATACCCGCCAAGCGCATGGCGTGTTACTCGGTGCACATGTCCGATGATATCATATCTCGGCACCGGAGTGGCTTGATCCCCGCACTCCTTTCAAAAGCGGCAAGTTGTAATACAGATTCCTGACTTTTAACCGAATCATCCGGATTTGATGATCAGAGTTTTCTTGTCTACACAATTAACTATTCAACGCTTTGCGCAACACTTGACTCGACTTAAAGGTAAGTACCTTCCTTGCAGATATTTCTATTTCACTTCCGGTCTGCGGATTCCTGCCTCTGCGGGATTTCTTATCCTTCACAGAGAAGTTGCCGAAACCGGAAATCTTTATCTTCTCACCGCGAGCAAGGCTGTCTTTCATGATCTCAAAAACCGACTCAACAATTTGCGCAGCATCCTTCTTGGAAAATCCCAGCTTTTCATACACATCCTGAATAATATCAATCTTTGTCATTTCTAACCTCCCCCAATATTGCAGACGCCTAAATTTCTTCTCCTCTTATCCTTGCCCCAGTCAAGTCAACGATGTTTTTTATGACCCTACCGTGCAGCTGATTCACTTCATCGTCCGTCAATGTCCTGTCAGAAGCACGATATACAAACCTTATCCCGAGACTCTTTTTCCCCTCCTGAATATTCTTGCCGGAATATACATCAAAAATGCTCACCTTTTCAAGCAATTCTTTATCCATCCCGGTGGCAAGTTTAAGTATTCTATCCGCTTCCATCTCCCGCCCAATCACGAACGCCACATCTCTTACGACTGATGGAAATCTCGGCAGGTCTTTATACAACACTTCGCCCGAGAACATATTTGAGACAATATCCAAATCTATTTCAGCAACATAGGCCCGATTTTTTAAGTCCATCTTGAGAAGAATATCCGGATGCACTTCCCCCAGGAAGCCGATAAACTGGTCTTTAACATATATCCCGCCTGATTTGCCCGGATGGAGAAAAGCTTCCCTGTGACCAGACCTGAATTCCAGACCCGCAATCTTAAGGCCATCAAAGATGTTTTCTATACAGCCTTTTAAGTCATAAAGATCCGCATATATTTTTGAACTCCAGAGATCATCGTAATACATGCCTGTGATGAAACATCCGAGCCTGTTTTTCTCGATGGGGAGTTCACCTTCCTCTCGGTGAAAAAAGACCCTGCCGATCTCAAACATCTTTAGATCAAGACATCCGTTATGAGCATTTCTTTTCATTGTCTCCAAGAGGCTGGCGACGAGCGTCGTCCGCATCACTGATTGATCTTCCGTAAGAGGATTTCTTATTTTGACCATATTCCAACGATCATCATCTTCTCTGATTCCGAGAAGCTTTGCCGACTCAGGGGAAATAAAACTGAATGTAATGATTTCGGAGTAGCCCGATCCCCTGATGAGATCCCGGATTCTGTCGACGACGATTTGCTGGCGCTCCGTCGTCACAGCCGTGACAGATACGGGAGGCAGCGTCGCAGGAATAAGGTCATAACCGTACAATCTGGCTATCTCTTCGATGAGATCAATCTCTCTTGCAATGTCCACCCTGTACGTGGGCGGAGTTACCCGGTAGACGCCGTCTTTCTCGACGAGAATAGTCATCTCTAAACTTTCCAGTATGCTGACGATTTCCGAGGCATTGATGTCAGTACCCAGTATTTCATTGACCCTTTCTTTGCGGAGCAGTATATCCCCTGCGGATTCAACCTTTTGGGGATATCGGTCAATGTAGCCTCTACAAACCCGCCCACCGGAAATTTCTGCCATGATCCGAGCTGCTCTGTTTAAGGCCCTGATCACACCTTCAGGATCTATGCCGCGACCGAACCTGAATGCGGCATCCGTGCTCATCCCCAGAAACTTGGCCGATCTTCTTATGGAGGTAGGAGTGAAATAGGCGCTTTCGAGAAATATCATTTTGGTATCTTCTTTGACTTCGGAATTAAGGCCGCCCATTATGCCGCCAATAGCTACAGGCTTTTTGCCGTCACAGATCATCAGCGTATCCGCTTCGAGAATGCGTTCCTTCTCATCGAGAGAGGTGAATGTCTCTCCTCCGTGGGATCTTCTGACCACAATGCGCCCCTCTTCAAGAAACCGGAAATCAAATGCATGAAGCGGCTGCCCTAACTCCATCATCACATAATTTGTTACATCAACGATATTGTTGATCGCACGCAGGCCTACTGCTTCAAGTCTCCGGCGCATCCAGAGAGGGGAAGGTTTTATGGTAACGTCCCTTATAATTCTGGCGCTGTAGCGGGGGCACAAATCGGGATCAAGTATATCAACTGATGTGATACTTTCTATATCCTGCTCATTTTCGGAGACAGCAGTATCCGGGTACTTAAGCATGGACCCTGTGATCGCGGCGATTTCGCGGGCAATTCCTATGATGCTTAAACAGTCAGACCTGTTGGGCGTAATCCCTATATCCAGGACCATGTCCTTGAGATTTAATGCTTCTGCCAAGTCAATGCCTATGGTGAGGTCGAGAGGAAGAATCATTATCCCCGATGCATCGTCGCCTATGCCCAGTTCTTGCTCGGAACAGAGCATCCCTTCCGATACGGCGCCTCTGATTTTGGAACTCTTGATCGTATAGCCGCCCGGTAACGTTGCTCCGATTTTTGCCAGGGGAACCACATCGCCGGGCTTGATGTTGCGCGCACCGCAGACCACAGGATAAATGCCTTCACCGGCAGCTACTTCGCAGAAGAAATATTTATCTGTTTCAGGATGGGGCTTTACAGAAAGGAGCTTTGCGACAACTACATTGGTAAACACAGGACCGGTCTCCTTTATCTCTTCAACTTCAAGACCAGCCATGGTCAAACGTTCTGCAAGTTCTACAAGCGGAATCCTTATATCGACATAATCTCTGAGCCATCTGAGACTTACTAACATAAAATGTAAATCCTAAATCTTAGCCGGGTTTGGATAATGTGGTCTTCCACATTGATGCATGTTCAGAATCTAATTATTCGCAATTGTGATTTGCTCTGACTTGACCTTTTTTCATAGTGTTCGAAGAAGAATTGCGGTTTTCACTTTTGATATTCAAGACCCCGGACATCAGAATTGTTCCAGAAACCTCCAGTCATTCTCAAAGAACAACCGGATATCCGATATCCCGTACTTCAACATGGCTATTCGTTCGAGCCCTAAGCCGAAAGCAAAACCGGAAAATTCCTCCGGGTCGTAATTTACATTCTTAAACACTTCCGGATCAACCATCCCGGAACCAAGTATTTCGAGCCAGCCGCTCTGGGAGCATACTCGACAGCCGGCGCCTCTGCACATTACGCACTTTATATCGACTTCAGCAGAGGGTTCGGTAAAAGGGAAGAAGCTGGGACGAAATCTGAGCGCCGTGTCACCGCCGAACATCTGCTTAAGAAATAACGTAAGAACGCCCTTCAAATCGCCGAAGGTGACTCCTTTATCAACCAGGAGACCCTCAATCTGATGAAACATGGGGGTATGAGAGATATCGGAATCGGGTCGATATACCCTGCCAGGTGAGAGAATTCTGATCGGCGGCCGCTGCTTTTCCATAACTCTTATCTGGACCGGCGAGGTATGGGTGCGCAGTACTATGTTATCTTCAACGTAGAATGTATCCTGCATATCTCGTGCAGGGTGGTCTTTGGGAATATTCAAGGCCTCAAAATTGTAATAATCGAGCTCTATTTCCGGGCCCCGGACGGCTGAGAACCCGAGTGCCGCAAATATGTCGCAAATATCCTTACAAACCGAGGCTACGGGATGTTCATTGCCAAAACGAATTCTTCTGCCTGGGAGTGTTACATCGATTCCATCGCGAAGGAGAACCTCCCCCTTCTTGAGAGAGGTTCGAGCCTTGAGAGCATTCTCTATTGCGGCAGTCAGCGTTGCTTTGATTTCATTGCAGCGATTCCCGACTTGCGGTCTTTCTTCCGGTGCTATATCTCCTAAGCCACGGAGAAGCTTTGTTAGAATACCCTTTCTTCCCAAATACTTGGTTTTTATTGCGAGGAGCTCCTCTTCGGTATTTGACTTCTTTAACTCGGATTCTGCCTGTCTTTGAAGCTCCTCAAGTTCTTTCAGCATGCCGCCAGCTTACCTTTTGCGATACCGACTATTTCGGAAAATCCTCGCGGATCATGAACGGCAAGCTCGGCAAGAATCTTTCTGTCAATTTCCACACCTGCTTTTTTCATACCGTATATTAACCGGCTGTATGATATTTCATTGATTCTTGCGGCGGCATTAATTCTCGCAATCCACAGTTTTCTGAAATCTCTTTTCCTCACTCTTCTGTCCCTGTAGGCGTACTTCATTGCCCTTTCGACGGCCTCCGTGGCCGTTCTCAACAAACGGCTCCGTGCACCAAAAAAGCCCTTCGCCATTTTCAGGATCTTTCGTCTTTTTTTCTTTGCAGTAATACTTCTTTTTACTCTCGGCATATCTCTTAATCTCCCAGCTTCTTATAAAAATAACTATTAAATTCTATGGTCAATTCAAAAAATATTCCCTTTAAATGTCGTATTCTCCTGCCTACATATAGGGAATTAGCATCTTAATTCCGCGAGTGTCCCTCTTGTCAAGAATAGCAGACTTCCGCAAATTCCTTTTTCTCTTCGTCGTTTTTTTTGTGAGAATGTGGCTGCCGTATGCCTTACTCCTCTTCACCTTGCCGGTTCCTGTCAGGCTAAACCGTTTCGCCGCTCCCCTATGTGTTTTTATCTTTGGCATTAAATCACCCCTCTTGCATGAAGAATTCCAACTTCTAATTTCTAAATTCTTAGGACAAAGTTAAATTATAGCTTCCGGGATTCGAAGATTCCCTGCAGCCTGATTCCTATATTGTTTAGGATTTTGGATTCAGAATCAAGTTCTTTGTAACTCCCTATTTCTTGGGAGATACCATCATAATCATGTTTCTGCCTTCGAGCTTAGGATGCTGGTCAACGGTGCTCACATCTGTCAGCGCCTTTTGCACGTCCTCCATGATCTTCCTGCCTAGGTCGGTATAAGCCATTTCACGCCCCCTGAACATCATGGTTATCTTCACCTTATCGTTCTGGCCGAGAAATTTCTTAATATGTTTGATCTTTACCTGCAGGTCATGTTCATCTGTCTTCGGCCTTATCCTTATCTCTTTTACCTGAATAGTACTCTGACTCTTTTTGGCGACCTGTTGCTTCTTGCTCTGCTGGTATCTGAATTTTCCATAATCCATGATCCGGCAAACCGGCGGCGAAGAATTCGGAGCCACCTCAACCAAATCCAGTCCTGCTTTGGCAGCCACTTCCAGCGCCTCCGTCAGAGACATGATTCCGAGCTGCTTGCCTTCATCAATTACTCTGACGTCAGTTGCCTTGATCTCTTCATTTATGTTCAAATCCTTAGCTATGCGACACCTCCTGAATAATATTAAAGTCGAACATCAATATCTTAAATACGTGCTAATGTCAAAGAATCGAGACGCTCCGGACCTCCGGCTCTTACAATTGTCTTCACGCTGACTTCCCGCGTCCAGGTATCTCCTTATGCCGGCTACTGATACTGCGCAGATTTTTCCCTCACCAATTCGATGAACTCATCAACGCCTGTGGCGCCAAGGTCTTTACCGCTTCTCTCGCGGGGCGACACCTTATTTGATTCCATCTCCCGATCACCTATTACCAGCATATAGGGCACTTTCTGCATCTGCGCTTCTCTGATCTTGTAGCCCAGTTTCTCATTTCTGAAGTCCCGCTCAGCACGAATTCCCGCTTCGATCAGATCATTGTACACTTTTTCTCCATAAGGAATATGCTTGTCCGTAACAGTCATCAGAACTGCCTGAACCGGTGAGAGCCAGACCGGAAAGGCGCCGGCGTGATGTTCTATTAACACACCCATGAACCGCTCTATTGCACCTAATATCACCCTGTGCAACATTACGGGACGATGTTTCTCTCCGTCTGCGCCGATATAGCTGAGATCAAATCTTTCCGGAAGTGTAAAATCGCACTGAATCGTCGCACATTGCCATTTTCTCTTCAGAGCGTCTTTTAACTTGAAATCAATCTTTGGCCCATAAAAGGCGCCATCTCCCTCATTAACCTCATGTTCAATATTGTTTATTTTGAGGGCTCCCTCCAAGGCCGCCGTTGCCATTTCCCATTCCTCATCGGAGCCTATAGATTTCTCCGGCCTCGTGCTGAGCTCCACGTCATAGTCAAAGCCGAAAACTTTCATCGCATAGCTTACGAAATCTGCGATGGCGGTGATTTCACCATTCAATTGCTCCGGCGTGCACAGGATATGTGCATCGTCCTGGGTGAACTGACGCGCTCTCATCAGACCGTGCAGAACCCCTGTTTTCTCATGTCGGTGGACCGTGCCAAGTTCGAAATACCGGAGCGGCAAGTCTCTGTAGCTGCGAATCTTCGATTTATATATCAGCATGTGGGCAAGGCAGTTCATGGGCTTTATACCATAGGACTGATCTTCCACCTCCGTAAAATACATGTTTTCTCTGTAATGATCGAAATGCCCGGATCTTTTCCACAGATCGGCTTTCAGTATCTGGGGGCCTACGACCATATCATACCCCCGTTTCAGATGCTCCTTCCGCTCCCAGTCCTCGATAATGTTTCTGAGTCTGGCTCCTTTAGGATGAAAGATGATGAGACCGGGACCCGCTTCATCATTCATCTGGAAGAGATCCAATTCTTTCCCCAGTTTCCGGTGATCCCTCTTCTTCGCTTCTTCGACAATATGCAGATATTCCGCAAGTGCTTTTTCCGACGCAAAGCCTGTCCCATATATGCGCTGGAGCATCTTATTTCGCTCGTCGCCTCGCCAGTATGCCCCTGCCACATTTAACAACTTGAATGCCCTGATCATACCCGTAGATGGGATGTGGGGTCCTCGACATAAGTCTACATAGCCGCCCTGGCTGTACAAACTAATTGTTTTTACATCCTCCGGCAGTTCGTTAAGAAGCTCGACTTTATAAGTCTCACCCCTTTCCTTGAAAAAAGAAACGGCCTCGTCTCTCGACATCTCCCGGCGAACGAAAGGATAATCAGCGGCTACGATCTCCCGCATACGCTCTTCAATTTTCGTAAGGTCTTCCGGGGTAAAGTTCTCCCTGTAATCAAAGTCATAATAAAAGCCTTCTTCGATAGAGGGACCAATAGTAATCTGCACCCCGTCAAACAAATCCTTTACCGCTTGTGCCATGACATGCGATATGCTGTGGCGCAGAATTTCCAGGCCTTCCTTCGCTTCAATGTTGATTAACGAAAGCGCAGCGGGTTCCTCGATGATGGGATGGCTCAAATCAACAGGCTTATTATTTAGCTTCGCCGCGACTATTGAAGGAAGCATCTCCTTTTTCCATGATGCAATAATCTCTTTAATCGTCGTGCCGCGGTTACACTGACCGGCAGAACCATCCGGAAATACAATCTTTATTTCATCCATAGGCTAAAACCCGAAGTTTTTAACATTTAACAGATCGTGAGACACAGTCAATAATGCTTCTGCAAGAAAGGGCATCACCGCATATTCCCTGCTGATGCCCTTACTGATGACTAAATCGTCATATCTGGTTTTTATTTCTTACTGATAAAAAAATGGTAGGCACGCAGGGATTTGAACCCTGGACATCCACCGCGTCAGGATGGCGCTCTCCCCCTGAGCTACGTGCCTACATCAGGGCTCTCCAAAAGAAGGGAACGATTTTTAACAGTAAAACTGCGTTATGTCAAGCAAATATTGTATTTACGTTTTTGTCAACGCATGCCTTCTGCGCATCTTAAGCCGTTGAGCTATTCAGCTTAATGCCCCTGAACATATAATTCAGTCCGGAAATTATGGTGAACGCTATTGTGACCCACTGGAAGATTACAAGCCACACATGATCGATCGTTCCCGGAAGAATCCGGGAGACGAGGAAAAATAACAGAGTGAGTAATTGCAGCGCTGTTGTGAGCTTGCCAATGACTGACGGGCGGATCTCATACGGGATGGACATGATCGACAGTATGGCAATGCCAACAAGGATGATAAAATCCCTGCTGATTACGATGACCGTAAACCATCCCGGAATTACCCCCTTTATAGACAAGGTCACAAAACAGCTTGCAAAAAGGGCCTTGTCGGCTATCGGATCCAGATACGAACCGAGCACTGTCTGCTGGTTCAATATGCGGGCAAAAAAACCATCCAGGGCATCTGTAATTCCTGAAATAACCAGCAGGATGAGTGCCTTCCCAAATGCCCCCTGCATGAGAAAGATCACCGTAATAGGAACAAGAAGGATCCTCAACAGTGTCAATAGATTGGGCAAATTCATTGGCTGCTATGTCCGGTTTGCACTATGCATCTATTACTTGTCAGTCCGACCCTAATTCCTGATCTCTCGCCTTGTTCCAGTCCACCCACTCGTCGCGATCTTCCTTGTTAGTAAAGTCTCGCGGTTTTTGCGCCGTTCCATCAGCTGCAATGCTGATCTGCTGCATCGATTTAATAATGAAGACCCATTCTTCCATTGTAACTTTCTTCGGGCCGGGAATCGTGGTGGGTCCCGTGATCTTCTGGGGAGGACCGATCATTGGGGGCGGCTCCATGGCCGGACCGCCGCCTGATACGTGCACGGTTCCATCATACACCCTTACCAGGGCCGATTTGTCTTTCTCCACATTCATACGATAAATCGTGCCTCTCACACCGGCTACGGCATTTTCGGACCGCAGCTCAAACTGACCCTTTTTTCCCACGGCCTTGCTCACATTGGCCCAGGTCCTTCCTACAGCTAAATGAAACTTCATATTCCTTGATGTGGTATCACCGCCGGAATCAACCTGAAGGACCTTAAAATGGGAGTTACCTGCAAAACGCACTGCGGAATAGTCGGGTAAGACGAGTTCCAATCTCGCTTTAGAACCCGTATTAACTTCATCGCCGCCTCTGAGAATATCTCCCAAGTTCAGCGGACGCCATGTCTTTTTCCCCACTTGAAGAATCTGAGCCGATCCCTCCATGACGTTTACTTTTGCTTCACCTCTGCCGATCTTGAGCTCCATAATTCTCTTTGCCGCGAGCAAGTGAGAACCAGCCAACACAAATGACACCACGCACAAAAAAAGTATTATTTTCTTCATCTGCGTCTCCTTATTCATGGTCAAATATACACACCCGAACCCGCAATCCGGAAAGGATACGGAGCTTGTCCTCAGTCTTGTCCATGTTCAAAAGGCTGTGGGCTACGTCATCCCGGAGAATCAGGACCATCGGGCAGAGTCTGCATGGCCTTGTCTACAACTTCCTGCATGGCCGGTTCATAGACCTGGCACGACTCCATCACAAGCTCTTCCCGCGAGATTCCATAATTCCTTCTGACGGTTTTATTACGATAACTCCAGAGAGTTTCCCCCGTCTTTGCACTACGCAGTTCGAAAAAAACCGCGACGCGTGTAGGCGCGTAAACAAATGAAAAGTCGGTGGAGCATTCTTCCAAAGAAGCATACAGTACCGCATCGACACCAAGTAGGTCACCTATGGCCTTGGGAGGAATATTCTCTCTCTTGAAATCCATATTGCCCTTATATATCTTGCCGAGTTTTTCATCTATGCCTTGCAACGGAACTTTGGGGTAGCCTTTGAAATAAAGTTCACTAAGAACCATTTCCCTGAGCATCTGGCCGGCTCTAACATCACCTGATTTCATATTCACAGGCAATATGGCAATAAGCCTTGTTCCTTTCTTGCTGTAGTCGGGATTCACAGTGTAGGGCTGCTTCCACGCGCAGCCCTGCACTGCTATTAATATACCTATCATCACGAACATCCGATAAAACCGACCCATCAATATCTAAGCCTCACTCTCATTAATCCGCGGGCCCTCAAGGCCTCTATGGAAAGGATCATATCAGCCTCATTTCTATTTCAAAAAGGTGACCTCAAAATCATTCTGACCTGTGAGACCACTTACCAGAGAAAAATGCCCCGTCCTTATAAGCTCATCCGACAACGACTGAACCGGTCCCTGAAAATCCAGGCTCAGCCTCGCCGTACCCCAGGCGATCTGATGCTGATAAACATTTCTTACGCCCTTCACCTTTGTCGCGAGCAGCTCCCTGGCTTTTATATATTCGGCACAACTTGTCAGGCCTTTTACCGTAACCGCTATCTCCGTTGACGGAATCTTATCCTTTTCGATCTTGAGAAGCCCGAGGGTATGAAGATCATCTCTTATACTACTTATAAATACCGCTGATCTGACATTAACGGCATAGACTTTTGGGATCTGTCGCTCGCTGCTGATTTTGTAATCGTGGATATACTGGTCACTCTTTGCATATATCCGGTCTCTGATCGCCTGAGACTCTTTATTATCAAGCGTCCGGAGAGGCATCAAGGATGCTACTGCCCGTTCTACAGCGCTTCGCAAAGCATCATTGATGGCGTTACTTCGAGCACTGGCTAAATCATTGTTTATTATCAGTCCCGTACCCTCTGTCTCGACCGTCCAGATATTGCCGTCATCCTGTGAAGATCCCTCAGGGATCCGGAGGAAAGTACAGGCCGCAATCATTAATACAATAATAAGAAGCCGATTCATCTCTTCAACTTGTTAATCTCTTCTCTGATAACTTTCTCGGCAATCTCAGGAACTATCTCCTTCGCAATCTTTTCAGCAATTTCACTGACCCTTTTCATTATTTCATCATTAAGTCCCGGATCATGAAGATATCCGCCGGAACCCGTTTCCACAGCATCCGCGAGATCATGGACTTCCTCTCCCGGTCTCGATACTCTCTCATACACCCGACCATCGATCACAATGATTTCCCGCTCGTGTTTGGCTTCAGCGCCGGCGTCGTCATCCACTACGTCAACAAGGTCGTAGATCCTGTCATCTGGCTTCAATAGACGGCCCTCTACAAGGACATCTCCAGTTCTCGTATCCGGAACGTTTTCCTTGCTGCCTTCCCGTAACACACCAACCAAATGTTTGGATATCGCATCCATAAACACTCCCATCTTGCGTGCGACATTTGAAACTTCGCACCTGCCTTATATATATGCCGGAACATTAGTGAGTTATCATACCTGCGGGAACTGTTCAAGGAAATAGTAGGGCCGTTCTTGTCCCATCAAATATGCTTCGCCGCCAGCCTGTACACCCTTTTCTTGGGGATTCCCAATTCTTTGGCGAGTTTTTCGATGATATCCCTTCGGGAAGAATCGGAATCCTTCCTCAACTCATCGTATTGCGCCAGAATATCCGCATCGGAAAACAAAGACGGGGTCTTGTCTCCCCTCTCTATGACCAGCGTAACTTCGCCTTTGACAACCCTTCCCTGCAGCTGATTAATCATTTCACGCACTGTTCCCCGCATGACTTCTTCAAAGACTTTCGTCATTTCCCTCAGTGCGACAACATTTCGATTTCCGAGGACTTCGCCAATATCGCGAAGCGACTCTATGAGCCTCTTAGGGGATTCATAGAATACCAGGGTCTTCGCTTCGTCCTTGATGGTAGATAAGAACTGCTTTCTCTTGCCGGACCGCGACGGCAGGAAGCCATAAAAGGCGAAAGAATCCGTGGGCAGACCGGATACGGAGAGAGCCGTGACAACCGCTGACGCACCCGGAACGGGAATGATCCTAATTCCCTCGGCAATAGCCTTACTGATAAGAACATAACCGGGATCGGATATGCCGGGTGTGCCGGCATCCGATACTATCGCCACATCGATACCCTCATTCATCTTAGAGATCAGAATGCTGCTCTTCCTATCCTCGATACGATCGTAGAGACTGGTCATCGGCGTGTCAATCCGATAAGCTCCCAATAGTTTCCTTGTCCTTCTCGTATCCTCGGCCGCAATAACGCCAACCTCCCTGAGAACCCGTATGGCCCGGAGGGTTATATCCTCGAGGTTCCCAATAGGGGTTGCCACGATGTAAAGCGCGCCTTTTTTGATATTATTGCCCATAAGGAAGATAGATTAAGTCAAACACATTGAACAATTTAAATGGCCTTGAGCACGTTTTCTTATTGACATATCGAGACGGTTTTCGTTTAATACCAAACCTGACGAAAAAAAACCATCAAAACAAAAACTCCAGGCTGCGATGAAGAGCGGGAGAAAACGGTTCTGAACAAAAATACCGGGGATATGAAAATATCCCCGGCATAAACCAACATGAAGCGTATACTAATTACAGGCGGTGCAGGGTTCTTAGGTTCCCACCTTTGCGATAAACTTATCGAGCATGGCAACGAGGTTCTATGCCTGGACAATTTTTTTACCGGGAGCAAGGATAATATAATTCATCTCCTTGCAAACCCCCGTTTTGAATTAATCAGGCACGACATCATCAACCCGATCTTCCTCGAGATGGATCATATCTATAATCTCGCCTGTCCGGCTTCGCCCGTGCACTACCAGCACAACCCTATCAAGACGATTAAGACCAATGTGATGGGGGCCATCAATGCCCTCGGCATGGCGAAGCGCCTCAATGCGAAGATTCTCCAGGCATCGACCTCTGAGGTATACGGAGACCCCGACATGCATCCGCAGAAGGAAGGATACTGGGGAAGGGTCAACCCTGTAGGACCGAGAAGCTGTTACGACGAGGGGAAAAGGGCCGCAGAATGCCTCATGATGGATTACCACCGCCAGAACAACGTTAAAGTGAAGATTGCCAGAATATTCAACACCTATGGTCCGCGTATGGCATTGAACGACGGGCGCGTAGTCAGCAACTTCGTGATTCAGGCGTTGAAAGGCGAAGATATCACAGTATACGGCGACGGGTCTCATACCAGATCGTTCTGCTATGTTGACGATATGGTGGACGGTCTGGTCTCAATGATGGAAAGTGCCGACAGTTTCCTCGGTCCTGTAAACCTGGGGAATCCGCACGAGTTCAGAATCATGGATTTGGCAAAGACCGTTATAGGCATGACAGGAAACCGCTCGAAGATTGTGCATAGGCCCCTGCCCGAGGATGACCCCATGCAGAGAAACCCCGACATTTCGTTGGCCAGGAAGATACTGGGCTGGCAGCCGCATGTAAATTTGGAGAAAGGCCTGGAGCGGACAATTGAATATTTTCGCAAAGTAGTCTGAAGATTAGAGGCTCCCATGAAATTCAAGAAAAATATCTTGTGTATCGGCGCCGGGTACGTAGGCGGCCCGACAATGGCTATGATAGCATACAAATGTCCCCGATACAGGATCACAGTTGTCGACGTCAATCCGACCCGCATTGCGGAATGGAATTCCGACGATCTACCCATCTATGAACCGGGGCTCGGTGAAATAGTTAAGGCAACGAGAGGCAAGAACCTCTTTTTCAGCACCGATATCGAAGGCGGCATCAGGGACAACGACATCATCTTCGTCAGCGTCAATACGCCGACCAAGACATTCGGAGCGGGTGCGGGCATGGCGGCAGACTTGCAGTACTGGGAAAAAACAGCGAGACAGATCCTCCAGTATTCGCAGTCGTCAAAGATAGTCATAGAAAAGAGCACCCTTCCTGTAAAAACCGCTCTCGCCATGGAAAGAATACTTAACTATACGAAGAGTTCTCTTTCGTTCGATGTCCTTTCCAATCCTGAATTTCTCGCCGAAGGCTCGGCTATGACGGATCTTGAAAATCCTGATCGTATCCTCATAGGATGCCAGGACACAAAAAGCGGATTAGCAGCCAGGGAGGCCCTTGTGGAAATCTATGCCAACTGGGTGCCCCGGGAAAAGATCATCACTTCCAATATCTGGAGCAGTGAACTCTCCAAAATCGTATCGAACGCCTTTCTGGCGCAGAGAATATCATCTATAAATGCAATCTCGGCACTCTGCGAAAAGACGGACGCTGATATCACGGAGGTGGCAAAGGCCGTTGGGATGGACAGCCGGATCGGCAGCAAGTATCTCAACGCGAGTGTCGGCTTCGGTGGTTCCTGCTTTAAGAAGGACATCCTCAATCTGGTCTATCTCTGCCGGCATTATAGCCTCCATGACGTTGCCGACTACTGGGAAAGTGTCGTCAGAATCAACCAGTATCAGCAGGAGCGCTTCGTATTGAATATGCTGACCGCCATGTTCAACACGCTTGCCGGCAAGAAGATCTGCCTTTTCGGTTTTGCATTCAAAGCAAACACCGGTGACACGAGGGAAAGCCCCGCCATTTGCATCACCAGAAGGCTGTTGGAGGAAAAGGCCGAGATCATCATCACCGACCCGAAAGCACTGAAGAATGCCAAGGCAGACCTGGCAGGCGTGGACGGAAAGGTTAGCTTCATAGAAGATCCCTACAAGGCAGCCGAGGGATGCCACGCTATCGCCATACTGACGGAGTGGGATTTATACCGGAACCTCGACTTTCAGAAAATATATGATAACATGACCAAGCCGGCCTCCATCTTTGACGGGAGGAACATCATTGACCACAAGCGATGCTTTGATATCGGCTTCAATGTCTATCCTACCGGCAAACCGGCATTAACCCAATCCTGATGTCAATGACCGCCATCGACTATCTGAATATTACCATCATCGGCGCCGGAGTAGTGGGCCTCTCCATTGCAGAAGAGCTTTCTGCAAAGTATAAGCGGGTATTGCTCCTTGAAAAAAATGACGGCTGCGGCCAGGAGACAAGCAGTCGCAACAGTGAGGTCATACACGCCGGCATTTACTACCCCCACGGCTTTCTCAAGGCCTCCTTGTGTACAGAGGGAAACCGGCTCCTCTATGACCTATGCAGGAAACGAAACATCCCTCATAAGCGCACAGGCAAACTGATTGTCGCTGTCAACGATGCGGAATGTGAGCGGCTCGAAAAAATAAAGATGCACGCCGAGGGAAATGGCGTATTCGATCTCACCCTGCTGGGAAAGAAGCAAGCCTTGACCCTCGAACCGGAAGTCAGCGCAAAGGCCGCCATCTATTCTCCGTCGACCGGGATTATCGACAGCCATAGCCTGATGCGTTCTTTCTCAATAAGCGCCGGAAAGAACGGCGCCGTGGTCGCTCTCCGCTCGAAGGTGACAGCCATTCGCGCCAAAGACGGCATCTATGAACTGGAAACAAACGGGGGAGAATACCGCTTTCACACAAGGGTCGTAATCAACAGCGCCGGTCTCTATTCCGACAGTATCGCCGCCATGGCCGGCATTGACATCGAAAGGCACGGATACCGTCTGAAATACTGCAAGGGAAATTATTTTTCCGTCTCGCCCGCTCCGAAACTGAATCATCTGGTTTATCCCGTGCCCCCGGAAAATACGGAAAGCCTCGGCATCCATGCCACGCTCGATCTCGGCAACCGAATCAAGTTCGGCCCGGACAGCCAGTACATAGACGAAATCGAATACAGCATAGATGAAGGTAGGAGGGAATCGTTCTATCAATCCATCCAAAATTACCTGCCCGGGATCAAGCCGGAACACCTCCATCCGGAGATGTGCGGCATCCGCCCCAAACTGCAGGGTCCCGGTGAAGCGTACCGCGACTTCATTATCAAGGATGAGAGCGACATAGGATATCCCGGATTGATAAATCTCATCGGCATTGAATCTCCCGGATTAACCTCCTGCGTTGCCATGGCACGGTACGTAAAGACCCTCGTGGCCCCCTACCTTTAGGTCAAAGGCTCAGAGTCGAAGGCAGGGATTGATTAAGATATAGGGTGGAATTAGACGACAAGTTCGAAGGCGTTTTGTATGAGCTCGAGAGTGCTCCCGTCAGGCAGCATCTTGATCGCCACAACGTCGAATCTCGCGTTGCAGGGATAGAGGTGTTTCTCTTTTAAATGCGTGAGGGAAATCTTTGAAATCTTCTTCTGCTTTTCCAATCCCACGGCAAGCTGGGGATCGCCGAACTCTTCCGATTTTCTGCTTTTAACCTCCACAAAGACGATCGCGCCCCCGTCTTTTGCCACAATGTCAATTTCTCCCAAAGGGCACTTGTAATTGCGTTCGATGATCCGATAGCCTTTACCCTTCAAATAGGCAACAGCAATATCCTCTCCCTTCTTGCCGGTTCGTATCCTCTCAGAACCCTTCATGCTTACATCCACTGTCACAGGATCTTTTTAATATATTAAGAAGCTTTAAGAAGGTTCCGAGCGGCGAAGAACTTATTCAAAGCCCTAACTCTCAAAACTCCATTTCGGCGTTTATGTGGAGTAGACTTTTGTCTTTAACTATGAAAGATCTTCGATGAATCTTGCAATGCCCATGCTTCTTGAGCGCTTCTCTATGTTCCGCTGTAGCATAGCCTTTGTTCTTGGAAAAATTATACTGGGGGAACTGGCGATCGTAGATCTCCATGATCCTGTCTCTGGAGACTTTGGCAATGATGGAGGCAGACGCTACGGAGACGCTGCGAGCGTCGCCTTTGACAATGGGCTCCTGGGGAATGGAGACAAAGATGCGATGTAATCCGTCAATGAGCAGATAATCAGGCGTTACGGAAAGGTTCAATGTGGCCTCTTTCATGGCCGCGAGTGTCGCCTGGAATATGTTCCATTCGTCAATGAGCGAAGCCTCGACAACGCCGAGGCCGATGGAGATGGCGTCTTGCCTTATTATTTCGGAAAGTCTGTCTCTTTTCTTAGCCGTAAGCTGCTTCGAATCTTTAATTTCCCTGTTCTTGTAATCGGCCGGGAGTATCACGGCCGCGGCGACGACCGGACCCGCGAGTGGGCCTCTGCCCACCTCATCAATGCCAGCTATTGATCTGTAACCGAGTTGATGGGCTCGCCTTTCGAAACTGTTCATAGTCGGGATAAGAAACCTGCAAACGCGGTTCTGAAGGACTGACCAAAGACGGGAAAGGCTTCCCGCATCTCTGACCGTGCAGATTTAGCGATGCGGGGAACTTCCTCTGTACACGGCTTTTTAATACCTATTTACCCATCTCTTTGATTCTTGCTTTTTTCCCTCTTAGACCACGCAAGTAGTACAGGCGGGAACGCCTTACCTTGCCGCGGTTGACTACCTCGATCCTATCTATGACGGGTGAGTGCAGGGGAAATGTCCTTTCGACTCCTACACCGTAGGAAACCTTCCTCACTGTGAAGCTCGACCTGCAATCGCCTCGTCTTCTGCGAATGACAACGCCTTCAAAGGCCTGTATTCTCTGCTTCTGTCCCTCCACAATTCTTACATACACTCTGACTGTATCGCCGGGCTTGAAACCGGGAATGTCCCCTCTCATCTGCTCTTTTTCAAGCATTTCCATTGCATTCATATCGAAAATTCCTCCTTAATAACATCTCTCACAAATCTTTTTTGATATCTTCGAGCGTTTTTATGTCCTCATCAGATAGTTCTATTTTCCCCAGCAAGTCCGGCCGCCTCAAATATGTTCTTGTCAGCGATTCCTTCCTGCGCCATGACTCAATCTCACGGTGATTACCCGACAGCAGCACCTCAGGAACCTGCCAGCCCCGGTAGCTGCCGGGACGCGTATAGTGGGGATACTCCAACAAACCGGTAGAAAACGAATCATAAGATGCGGAGTCACTATTTCCCAAGACGCCCGGGATCAGACGGGCAACGGCGTCAATGACGACCATAGCCGAAAGCTCTCCGCCCGTCAAAATAAAATCGCCTATCGAAATCTCCCTGTCAACCAGATGGCTCCTTACCCTTTCGTCCACGCCCTCGTAGTGCCCGCACACGAGAACAATGCGAAAATAACGGGACATTTCCTCCGCAATTTTCTGATTGAACGTTTCTCCCTGGGGGCTCAGAAGAACTACCAGTGTATCATCTCTCGAGGGAACGATTGAAGCGAGAGCATTGTCTATTGGTTCCACCTTCATGACCATGCCGCCGCCTCCTCCGTAAGGGGCGTCATCTGTCACTCTGTGCTTATCGAAGGCGTAGTCGCGGATGTTGTGGAGATGGATTTCAGCCATCCCCTTCTCCTGCGCTCTTTTCAAGATACTGTGATCAAGCGGGGATTCAAACATCTCGGGGAAGATGGATAGGATATCAAACCTGATCATGGCCCTCTATAAACCTTCAAGCAGTTTTACAACCATCACTCCCCGATCGATATCAATTTCTCGTATCACATCGGCAATGCCTGGCAGTAGAACCTCCCTTTCTCCCCCGCTGCAAACGTAAACGTCATTACTCCCTGTCGGGAAAATAGACTCAATTACGCCTATAAAGTGGCCATCCTCCGTAACCACTTTAAGGCCTATCATGTCCCGCCAGTAATATTCGCCTTTGGGCAATTCTTCCAGTCTATCCGCGGGAATTAGTACCGAGCAACCAATAAATGCATTCGCACTCTCGATATTTCCGACACCTTCTATTTCGAGAAAAAAGCTCTTTCCCCTGCTCCGGACGCCCTTCGCTTTGAAAGGCCCCTTCCTGTCATTACCGTAACCCATATATAGTTCGTCGAGGTTGCGAAGTTTCTCATCTGATTCAAGATACGACACCGCTTTCATAAGGCCCTTAAGACCGCAGGACTTGACAATCCTGCCAATTTCAAAGAACTGAGTTGGGTTCATTCAATAATTTCTAAGACTGCTCTCTTGCGAAGCTTCGTCGATGCCGCACTTAAAATCGTCCTCATGGCTTTTGCGGTTCTTCCCTGTTTACCGATGACTTTTCCAAGGTCTTCCTTCGCAACTCTAAGTTCGATCACAGAAGTCTGCTCACCAAGCACTTCGGATACTTCCACGGAATCCGGACTATCCACCAAAGACTGAGCTATGTACTTGATCAACTCTTTCATCGTCACAACCTCCACGGGTTACTTATGCAATAAATCCATCTGCAATAGACCTCAACCGAAAAACCATTGAATCTCTCCGCAGCAAGCTGCGCAGAATCTTCGATTCTTAAGGAATAATATTTCGTCATTCGCTCGCTTACCCCGCAGCAAGCCGCGGGGAATGCGCTCGCTACCGAATTCAATTTCGAAATTCAAGACATGGCCACATTCGTTTCAACTATGTTCACTTCGTGATCCCCTTCTTCGCAAACAACTGGGAAACCGTCAAAGTGGGTATGGCCCCTTTTGAAAGCCAATCGACAACACGTTCCTTTTTCAGGACAACCTCCGCGGGATCTTTTTGAGGATTATAGCTTCCCAGGATCTCCAGAAATCTGCCATCCCTCGGAGATTCAGAATCGGCTACCACAATCCTATAATAGGGCCTGCCTTTTCCACCAAGCCGCGCCAACCTTATCTTAACTGCCATTCCTGTTATCTATCACCTCCTGAAAATTATTGTAATTCGTCATACATACGTTTATTTATAAAGGAAGAATTTTTATTATAGTTCATTTTTCATTTAATTAAAAGGGTAAATTGCCCCTGCGAAACGATTTCATTCCCGCCTTTGACGTCAGCTTTTTCATGATCTTCCTCATCTCAGCGTAATTTTTCAACAGCCTGTTGACGTCCTGGACCGTAGTTCCGCTTCCTCCCGCTATCCTTTTTCTCCTTTCGCCGTCGATTAAAAGATAATTCGAACGTTCCTTCCTCGTCATGGAATCAATTATCGCCATGGTTCTTATCATTTCCTTCTCATCAGGTGTCGCATGCGCCAGGCCTTTGAGTTTTCCCAATCCGGGAATCATGCCCATGATGTCGCCTATAGACCCCATCGACTTGATCTGTTTCAATTGGTCCCGGAAATCCTCAAGGGTAAATTCATTCTTCCTGATTTTCTTCTCGAGCTCCCGCGCCTGTTTTTCATCCACTGTAGCCTGTGCCTTTTCGACAAAGGTCAGGATATCACCCATGCCTAAGATCCGTGACGCGAGGCGCTCGGGATGACAGACCTCTAAAGCATCTATTTTTTCGCCGACACCGATGAACTTTATGGGCTTGCCGATGACCGCCTGAAGCGAGAGAGCTGCGCCGCCCCTCGCATCTCCGTCCATCTTGGTCATAATAACGCCGTCGATGCCGAGAAGCTCATTAAATTTTCCCGCCACATTGACGGCATCCTGGCCCGTCATGGCATCTGCGACAAGAAGAATTTCGGCGGGATTAACGGCATCCTTTATCCTTTTCAGTTCGTCCATCATTTCATCGTCTATATGAAGCCGGCCGGCCGTATCGATGATAATCACCTCATAGCCGTTGCTCCTTGCCTCATCGACGGCCTGCACGCACATCCTCACCGGATCATGAATATCTGCAGAGGCATATATCCCCACACCGTCTATCTTCTCGCCCAAGACCCGCAATTGTTCTATGGCTGCCGGCCTGTATACGTCCGACGAAACGAGGTACACCCTCCTGCCTTGATTGACCAGATGCCGCGCAAGCTTGACGGCTGTCGTAGTTTTACCGCATCCCTGAAGACCGACCATCATTACCGGAGCAGGAAGGCGGCCGGATAGTTTCAGTTGAGTGCTTCTTCCTCCCAATAGCTCCACGAGCCGGTCATGGACGATCTTCACGACCTGCTGGCCGGGTGTAATACTGTCCAGAACCTCTTGCCCAACAGCCCTCGACCTAACGTCATCTATAAAGTCTTTGACAACTTTGAAATTGACATCCGCCTCGAGGAGGGCCATACGTATTTCTCTCAAGGCGGAGACAATATTATCTTCATCAAGGCGACCTCTTCGCTTGAGTTTCTTAAATACGTCTTCCAATTTTTCCGTCAGCGTCTCAAACATTACTCGCACTCACCGCCACATATCTGCTGATCTCAGTTATTCTTTGCTCCCGTTCTAAGAACGACACAGTTGAGTCCCTTGATCTTTCTTGCCACACGCTCCGCCGCCTTCTGCGCATCTTCCCGACTTTCAAAACCCTCAAGGGTTATGCGCATCCACTTCCCCTTTTTCGGCACCCGCATTTCGGCGACCTTGGGAGAGAACCCAAGGCCTGTAAGTTTCTTACACAGCTGGTCCGCTTTTTCCTTTTCCTTGAAAGAACCAACCTGTATCTGATATTTCTCCTGCTCGACAGGCGGTTTTATTTCCGCTTGTGTGACGGCGGGAACCGGAGGCTGCTTTTCATCAGGCGCTGCTGCTGCAGGCGCCTTTTTTGATTCCGGCACAATTTCTTCCACCCCTGCCTTGACGGTTTCTGTCGCTGTTTCGCCCGCGGACACTGCAGTCTCCGTCCTGTTCGACGACCAGCCAAGCTTTTCCATCATCATGCCCCGGAAACCGTGCGAATATCTTTCCGGGTAGGTATCAATATCCTTGCCGACCGTAACACCGAACAGAAAAACAACAAAAAGCAAACAGGACATTCCCGCGATAAATAGGATCAACGCCCGTTTGCCAAGTTTCAGTTCAAATATACGAACATTCTTGGATGTCATTTCGCACTTCTACTGTTTTCACATTTTTTCCGGTGCTGAAACTCCCAGTATCCTTAAGGCATTGCCGAGCACGGTCAGAATTGATTTTGCCAGGAAAAGTCTCGCCGTGCTCTGACCTTTATCATCAGAAAGGACCTTATGTTTGTTATAATAGCTATGGAAGAGAGCTGCAAGATCATTGAGGTAAAACGTCAAGCGGTGCGGTTCGAGGGACAGCGCCGCACCTTCAACCACTTCGGGAAGCCGGGAGATTGTCTTGATCAAGTTAATCTCCTCTGGCAGAGTCAGGAAGCTTAAATCCACTTCGTCATACGCGGGCATTTTGTATCCCCGTTCATCGGCATTTCTCATGATGCTGCAAATTCTCGCATGGGCATACTGCACATAGTAGACGGGATTTTCACTCGATTGCCTCTTTGCCAGTTCCAGATCGAAATCCAGGTGGCTATCCGAGCGCCTCATCAGGAAATTATACCTTGCTGCGTCTTTTCCTACTTCATCGATGACTTCTTTCAGGGTTACAAACTCGCCTGCACGCGTGGACATGGCGACGGGCTTCCCATCCCGCAAGAGACTCACGAGCTGCACCAGAACAATCTTCAGGGATTCCTTTTCATGGCCAAGCGCCTCGATACAGGCTACCATCCGCGGGATATATCCATGATGATCGGCCCCCCAGACATCGATAAGTTTATCGAAGCCGCGCCCGTACTTGTTCTGATGGTAGGCTATATCCGCGGCAAAGTACGTGGGCTCTCCGCTCTTTCTTATGACTACCCTGTCTTTCTCGTCCCCAAAAGCGGTCGTCCTGAACCAGACCGTTTCCCCATCGTTGTAAATGAATTTGCTCTTCTCAAGAGCGGCAAGCAGCTTTGCTACTCCATCATCTTTGTAAAGATCCTTCTCGCTGAAGTAATTGTCAAAAACTACGCCGAAGGCCTTCAAATCGTCCTTTATGCCCTTTAATATTTCACGTGCCGCATATTCGGTAAAAATGCGGATGGTCTCTTCCTGATTTATGTTACGATAGCCGTCACCCTCTCTTGAAATAATTTCCTTGGCCAGATCTCGGATATAGTCCCCCTGATAGCAACTTTCAGGAAACTCCACATCCTCGCCGAGCATCTCGAGATAACGAAAAAGAACGGACTTCCCCAGATTGTTCATCTGGTTGCCCGTGTCATTAATATAATACTCGCAAAAGACCGAATACCCTGACGCCTCAAGGATACTCGCAATGACGTCGCCAACAACAGCGCCTCTCGCATGTCCTATGTGCAGAGGTCCGGTGGGATTGGCGCTGACGAATTCTAAATGTATTTTCTTCCCTTTGCCGGAATGAGAGGCGCCATACCGATCGCCAAGTTCATCAACATCGCGAAGGAGGGTAGACCATACGTCCTCCCGTATGAAGAAGTTCATAAATCCGGGCCCTGCAATTTCGACCTTTGCCAGTATGTCATCGCCGCCGCTGATATTCTTCGAGATGATCTCTGCAATCCGTCGCGGCGGCATTTTACCCTTCGCACGGGATGCCAGCACCATCGCCACATTGGAGGCATAGTCACCGTGACCGGCGTCCTTCGATATATTGATTTCAATGCCGGGGACAGCCTCTGCCTCTATCAACTTTTTTTCGATACAGGCCCTTACGGCTTCTCCCAGCAGTGTTTGCAATCTATCCTTCATTTAACCACACACTTTCTTCCGTAAGATACCCCTCTCATCCGAAGATCTTTCAAACTCGGGAATCGCAGCGGCGAAGAAACCCATTATTATCCATACTAAAAAAGTTGGCCATGTGGCCAACCTCTTATTTGTATAACAGGATTCAAAAGCCAAACCAAGCAGATCACGAATCAGCCCCGGCAGTCACGCCGTTCGACCGCCTTTCTCCGCGCTTTTCCTCGTTGTTTAGTACGGTATATTCATACTACATCGAAGTCAAGAAATTTTGATAAGAACGTCAATAGTAAAAGAAGAGAAACTTCGTCACGGCCGCGCCCACAAAGAGATAGGCAACAGCAGCCACAGACAGAAAAGGACCGAAAGGCACGGCATACTTAGTATCCTGCCCCTTCATAATCATAGCCGATATGCCGACTACGGCGCCAAGCAGGGAGCTTACAAACAAGACAAAAAACAAAGACTTCCAACCCAAGAAAGCGCCAAGCATGGCAAGCAGCTTGATATCCCCTCCCCCCATGCCCTCCCTTTTCGTGATAATCTCATAAACGAAGGCAATCAGAAAGAGACTCCCGCCGCCGATGAAAATCCCGAGGAGCGATTCCCAAACAGTTAGGTTCATAACGAAAACGGCAAGGAAAAAGAAGACAGGTATCCCCGGCAGACTGATGACATCGGGGATTATCTGGTGACGGAGGTCGATGAATGTGATGACGATCAATGCACAGGTGAAGATGAAAGATGCGAGGTATTTGAAACTCAGACCGAATTTTACAAAAAGGAGGAGCGACATAACTGCCGTAATCGCCTCCACGATGGGGTATTGCAAAGATATCTTATCATGGCAGTCCCTGCATTTACCCCGCAGAATAACATAGCTGATGATGGGGATGTTGTCGTAAACCCTTATGCCATGACCGCACTTCTGGCAGTGGGAAGATGGAAGAACGATAGACTGCCCTTCAGGAATCCGGAATATCAAGACATTGAGAAAACTCCCAATGGCGGCGCCCACGCACGCGAGAAAGATATACAGAAATGCGTCCATACAAACCTTGTCAATGCCTTTCGCCTATTTTTCGCAAGAAGGTGCACCAACCTGCGGTCGCTTTACTTCCTGCAATAACGATCGTCTAACGATTTTTTGAACGGTTTACCCGATTATCTGCATCAGCCGTCTTTCCGGTCCCACTCATAAGGAATATCGTTATCATGGGGATGCATCCTGAATTCATCGGGCTCCCTGTAATCATATGCCTCTGTGGGTGTATTGACGACCACGGCCTCTTCCTGGGAAATGCATTTGAACCCGTGATAAACGAAAGGCGGGATATGTATCAGAACGGGATCATGTTCGCCCGCAAAGAATTCATTTATCTCACCATATGTCGAAGAGTCCAGCCTGCCGTCGTAAAGAACAATTTTCATCATGCCTTTTACAACGGCCATATTATCATACTGCTTCTTATGATAATGCCATCCCTTTACGACTCCAGGGTAGGCTGTCGTCATATATACTTGACCGAATTTTTTAAACATCTCATCATCTGCGCGCAGGATCTCCATCAATCTGCCCCGCTCATCAGGTATGACCTTCAGCTTTTTTATAATGACACCTTCGATCATATTCGATCCCCTCACATCTTGTTTGCTCCCGTCTGCGCCACCATGTTCCCGGCATATTGCAGTGATTCAAATGTCCCTGCATCGCTCCACCAGCCATCAAGAATATCCCACTCCATTCTACCTTCGTTGATATAGAAATTATTAACGTCCGTAATCTCCAGTTCCCCTCTCTCTGACGGCTTCAGAGCCTTGATGAAGTCAAATACTCTCCTGTCATACATATAGATACCGATGACGGCATACTGCGATTTCGGCTCTGCCGGCTTTTCTTCAACGCGGACGATACGCCTGCCATCGAAAACGGGAACGCCGAATCTCTTGGGGTCAGGCACCTCTTTCAGCATGATCCGGGCCCCGTCTTTCTGTTTCTCAAAAGCTTCAACTGCCTTTCTGACATTCTTCTCTATGATATTATCCCCTAAGACGACAACAATCTTCCCTTCATCGGCAAAAAACTCTGCAAGGCTCAGGGCTGCCGCGATTCCCCCCTCTCCCTCCTGATATGTATAATTGAGATGTCTGAGGCCGAATTCCGCCCCGTTTCCCAGGAGTTTCAGAAATTCGCCGGCATTGTTTCCGCCTGTAACAATCATGATGTCATTGATGCCGGCATTCACCAGTATCTTTATGGGATAATAAATCATGGGTTCATTGTAAACTGGGAGGAGATGTTTATTGGTAACCTTTGTAAGAGGATACATGCGACTGCCCAAACCTCCCGCTAAGACAACACCCTTCATAATTTCCTCTCCTTTTTGTGAGGACCGGCGTCACGCCTGTCCTCAGTGCAAAATCTAAGATAGCTGATTGACCAGAGGTCAATCTCAAAAGCGATAATCGCGCATTCCTATATCACATTAGAGCATGCTCAACAACAGAAAGATTCTTTTATTATTCATCCTTTACATCCATGACGGGCATGGTATAAAATGCGGAAGACACAAGGAGGTAGACGCATCGTGACTGATGAATTCTATATGGAACGGGCCCTTAAGCTCGCCCACAGAGGAGAGGCATGGGTGAGCCCCAATCCCATGGTCGGCGCCGTTATTGTTAAGAGGGGCCGGATTATCGGAGAGGGGTATCATCAGAAATTCGGCGGCAACCACGCCGAAATTAATGCCATCAATCATGCCAGCGAACTCATCAAGGGCGCGACCATCTATATTAACCTCGAGCCCTGTACTCATTACGGGAAGACGCCTCCCTGCATAGAAAGCGTTATTGCCGCTAAACCAAGAAGGGTGGTCATAGGAACCCCTGATGCCAATCCCGTAGTTGCAGGCAAAGGCATCGAAGCCCTCAAGCGTCACGACATAAGTACGACGGTGGGCGTCCTGGAAGAATCGTGCAGGGAACTCAATGAAAGGTTTTTCAAGTTCATGCAGACGGGAATTCCCTTCGTAACACTCAAGTTCGCCCAGAGCATCGACGGCAGGATTGCCACTGCCTCGGGACATTCCCGGTGGATCAGCTCCGGGCAGTCACTCAAGTTTGCTCATGCATTGAGAAGCCACCATGACGTTGTCCTCGTTGGTTCAGGCACCTTGTCGAAGGATGATCCGGAACTGACTGTCCGTCTCGTCAGAGGCAGAAGCCCCCTCAGAATCGTTGTCGACTCCCATTTGCGCATATCTCTTGATGCACGAATTCTGAAAGATCAGGACAAGGCCAGGACTATAATCGCAACCACCAATAATGCGGACCGCGACAAGCGCGCCCGGCTTGCGGAGCTCGGCATTGAAGTGCTGGCTGTTGACACCGGTAAGGATCGCCGCGTTGATCTGGTGAGACTTCTTATGGAGCTCGGAAAGAGGAATATCTCCTCCGTCCTCGTTGAAGGCGGGGCGGCCATCATCACATCCATGCTGGCGGAACAACTACCGGATAGAGTAGTCATAATTATTGCTCCCAAGATCGTAGGGAAAGGTCTTGAGGCAATCGGCGACCTTGGAATCAAGAGCATAAATGAATCGCTCAAAATAGCATACAGAAAAGTCCGCAGGCTTGGCGACGACCTGGTCATCGACGGCAGGATAGAAAAAAAGATCCCACAATAAGAAACGGAACTTGTGCGGCAAATCAAAATTTGTCATCTCTCTCAGGAACGCAAAAGGAGGAAATCTTGGCTGATAAATTCGTTAGTGAAAGAAATATCAGATTCTTGCTCTACGAGGTCTTCGATGCGACCTCGCTGCTCGAATATCCCCGCTATGCCGATCACAGCCGGGAGGCCTTCGACATGATCCTGGAAACAGCCCTGAAACTGGGAAGGGATCTCTTCAAACCTGTCTTACGGGAAATGGACAAGGACCAGCCTGTATTCGCCGATGGGCGGGTGAAGGTTCATCCCCAGGTGAAAGAGATCATGCAGATTTGCGGCGCGGGCGGCTGGATATCCGCCACCGCCCCTGCCGAACTGGGCGGGCAGCAGCTTCCGGCAATTCTGGGATTCGTCCCTATGTTCATCTTCTCCGCAGCGAATTACGCAGCGAGCGTGTATCCCTACCTCACGGACGGCGCCGCCCATCTCATATACTCCTTTGGCACTCCCGAACTGATCAACGCCTATTTACCGAGGATGTACGCCGGCGACTGGCAAGGAACCATGGCCCTCACTGAGCCCCAGGCGGGAAGCTCCCTATCCGACATAACGACCCTTGCTGAACCCGGCGACGACGGGTACTACCGCATACGGGGACAGAAAATATTTATCTCCACAGGGGATCACGACGGCGTGCAAAACGTCGTGCATCTCCTCTTGGCGCGGGTTGCAAGCGCTCCTCCCGGCGTCAAGGGCATTTCTCTATTCATCGTCCCGAAGATGCGACCGGATGAAAGCGGCGGACTCGTCTTTAACGATGTCCATGTGGCAGGCATCTACCATAAGATGGGCTACCGTGGGGCGCCCATCACCCAATTGAGCTTCGGCGAGAACGGCGACTGCAGGGGCTATCTTGTCGGACAGCCTAACCGGGGACTATCCCAAATGTTCCAGTTGATGAACGAGGCACGTATCGCAGTGGGAATTGCGGCCGCCGGCATTGCTTCTGCCGCCTATTATGCGGCGCTGGAATATACCCGGGAGCGGCCTCAGGGACGGCCGCCTGCAGCCAAGGATCCCCTGTCACCTCAAGTTCCTATCATCGAGCACCCTGACGTGAAGCGGATGCTCCTCTTCCAGCGCGCCATCGTGGAAGGCTCCCTTTCACTCCTCATGCAATGCGGCAAGTATGTCGATCTCGAGAAGGTCCTTGAAGGAAAGGAAAAAGAGAAATACAGCCTCCTCCTCGAGATTCTCACGCCTGTGGCCAAGAGCTATCCTGCGGAGATGGGAATCCACGCCGTGAGCCAGGCCTTGCAATGTCTCGGCGGGTACGGATACTGTGATGAGTTTCCCATAGAACAACTCTATCGTGACGCGCGCATCCATCCCATCCACGAAGGAACCACGGGTATTCAAGCCCTCGACCTCCTGGGCCGCAAGGTCCCCATGAAGAACGGGGAGGCAGCTATGCTGCTCATCCGGGAGTTCGAAGAGACCATAGCCGCTGCTAATGGGGAGCCGCACCTGCAGTCTTATGCACGGGAGCTCGAAGAAGCTGTTGACAAACTAAAGAGGGTCACTGCGCATCTGGTCGGCCTTGCCATGCAGGGAAAGATAGACCTCTTCCTGGCGGACGCCACGCTTTATCTGGAATTCTTCGGCATTATAACCATAGGCTGGCAGTGGCTCCTCCAGGCCATGGCCGCCCACAAGGCCTTACGGATGAATCCTGCAGGAGCGGAGATGAATTTCTATCAGGGAAAGCTCTACACCTTCCGGTATTTCTTCCAGTACGAACTCCCAAAAATCGAGGGTCTGGCCAGGAGCCTGCTCGCAGGCAGCCGCATCACAGCGGATATGAAGAAAGATTTTTTTTGAGAGAACGACGCAAGAGGCCATATCCGTGCGGGATTGGATTTCCCTGCTCAAAGTTAGATATCCTGGAAGAAATTTCTTTCTTCACGCTTTTCTTTTTTCCGGAAATAGATTCCTCCTGTAAAGATGAAACATAATCCCCGATAATCTGTATATTTTATTGTTACCTTGCTGCTTTCGTTCATCCATGGGATGACCAAGAAATAAGATTTCTCCCCCAACAGAAATCCACCTCACCCTGATAGACTGCCTCCATAAGAACCTTTAGTGTACAAAATAAAAAACCTTTTCCCGTAAATCATGCAAATGAAATGCGGTGATAATTAAAATACTGAAACACTTTTGAGTGGAGGATCGTTTAGAAATGAAAATCTCCCGACGGAAGTTCTTGAAGATCTCATCGACGGCAATCGGCACGGTCGTAGCTTCAGAGGCTGCGTCCTTGGGCCTCGACGCGAAGGCGATGACAGACAAAACGGCCCAGATCCCGATGAAATCGGGAAAGCAGGTCCAGAGCGTCTGCCCATATTGCGCTGTCGGCTGCGCGCAGATTGTCACTATAGACGCTACCGGAAAAATTATCGACATCCAGGGTAATCCCGATTCCCCTGTCAACGAGGGAACCCTCTGCCCGAAAGGCGCCGCGGCCTACCAACTAGCGGTCAATGACCTGCGGTGGACAAAAGTCAAATATCGTGCGCCGGGCAGCGACCACTGGGAAGACAAGCCCCTCGATTGGGCAATGAAGCGCATTGTCGACCTCGTAAAGAATACGCGCGACGCTAACTTTAACGAGTATGAGGAGGTTCCGGACGGTAAAGGCAACATGGTCAGAAAGCGGGTGATGAACACATACGCGATTGCAACGCTGGGCGGCGCGACCATGGACAACGAATGGAACTATGTTCAGCAGAAACTGATGCACGCCCTTGGTGTCGTTTATGTAGAAAATCAGGCCAGGATATGACACTCCTCCACGGTCCCCGGTCTGGGGGTCTCTTTCGGTCGCGGCGGATCCACGACTTTTCCGCGTGATCTCGTACATTCCGATGCCGTGATGATCATGGGGTCAAACATGGCCGAGTGCCACCCCATAGCCTTCCGCTGGCCTCTCAAGGCCAAAACCGACCACGGGGCGGTCTTGATGCATGTCGATCCCCGCTTTACGCGCACTTCTGCCATGTGCGATATCCATTCGCCCATCCGCGCGGGAAGTGACATCGCCTTTCTCGGCGGCATCATTAACCACGTCATCAACAGCAACCGCTGGAACACGGACCCGTTTTTCAAGGAATTTGTCGTAAACTATACCAACGCGGCCACGTTGATTAATCCCGACTTCAAGGACACCGAAGACTTGAAAGGCGTTTTCTCCGGACTCTCGGAGGACGGCAAGTCATACTCGAACGCAACCTGGTCGTACCAGCGCCATCCGGCGCCGACGCCCCCTGCCGCTAAAGTCGGGCCGTTTACGGATCTCCTTCTGCAAAGGGTGCCGGGCAGGCCGAAGACCGACCCCACGCTCAAGAACCCGCTGACCGTCTTCCAGATACTGAAGAGGCACTACTCGCGCTATACGCCCGAAATGGTCGAGCGCGTCTGCGGCTGCCCCAGGGAAATGTTTTTGAAGGTTGCGAATACTCTGCTCAATAACTCCGGCCGCGACAGGACATCGAATATTACTTACGCCGTCGGCTGGACACAACACACGGTCGGCGTCCAGATCATCCGTACGGCCGGTGTGCTGCAGTCGCTCCTGGGCAATATCGGGCGGCCTGGCGGAGGTGTGCTGGCGCTGCGCGGCCATGCAACGATCCAGGGTTCCACCGACATCGCCACGCTCTACCACTCATTGCCCGGCTATCTGAATATGCCGGATGCCCGTAAAGTCCACGATACCCTGAAGGATTACATCCTGACGGAGGCGGTACCCATTTCCACGAGTTATTGGGGAAATTTCCCCAAGTTTGCTGTCTCCTACTTCAAGGCGCAATTCGGCGCTGCCGCCACTGAAGAAAATGATTACGGATATAATTACCATCCGAAGATCACCGGTGATCATTCACACCTGCCCATGATGGTGGATATGACCGCGGGCAGAATCAAGGGCTTTTTCGTCATGGGGCAGAACCCTGCTGTGGGCGGCCAGAATGCCCGCTTCCAGAGGAAAGCCCTTTCCAAACTGGACTGGATGGTGGTGCGCGACTTTTTCGAAACAGAAACAGCGGCATTCTGGCGTAACTCTCCGGAAATCCAATCAGGCGAACTGAAGGTGTCAGATATCAAAACGGAAGTGTTTTTCCTTCCTGCCGCCACCGTCCCTGAAATGGAAGGTACATTCACAAATACGCAGCGTCTGATCCAGCAGCACGAAAAGGCCGCCGATCCACCCGACGATGCGCGAAGCGATAGCTGGTTTACGTACCATCTCGGAAAGCATCTGCAGCAGCTTTACGGGGATTCAAAAATGGAGAGAGACTGGGCCATCAAGAATCTGCTCTGGAACTTCGACCCCGATCCTCAGGAGGTCGCGAACTGGCACATCAAGGATGAACCTTCGGCATACAAGATCCTCAAAGAGATCAACGGCTATACCTGGGCAGATAAAAAGCCCCTTCCGACGTATGCCAACCTCAAAGAAGACGGTTCGACTGCATGCGGCGCCTGGATTTACACGGGCGTCATCCCCGAGGAAGGAAAGAATAACGCGGCGCGACGCCAAGGCGACAACTGGATCTCCCCCACCTGGGGTTTTGCCTGGCCCTCCAATCGCCGCATCATGTACAACCGTGCCTCCGCCGATCCCGCCGGCAAACCCTGGTCCGAGAAGAAGAAGCTGATCTACTGGGATCCCAAAGCCGACAGCGGCATCCCGGATGCCGCGGGCAATCCTATTCGCGGCAAATGGATAGCGCCCTCCGGTGAAGGCATTGACTTCATGCCGACCAAGGCGCCCGGTTCCCGCGGCAAAGATAACGGCATCGGCTTCGACTGGCTGGGCGGAAACGACCCCTTTATCATGCGCCCCGACGGCAAGGCCTGGCTATTCGCGCCCTTTGGCCTGGTGGACGGTCCTCTTCCCACACACTATGAGCCCTACGAATCGCCTGTGGAAAACCCGATTTACAAACAGCAGTCAAATCCAGTTTTGAAAACTTGGAAAGTGGCAGGAAACCCCTACCACAAAGTAGCCGATCCGAACTATCCTATAATTGTCTCGACCTACCGCCTCACCGAGCACCATCTGAGCGGCACGATGAGCCGCTGGCTGCCGTGGCTTGCGGAGTTGATGCCAGAATTATTCTGTGAGATTTCACCGGAACTGGCCGCGGAAAGAGGCATCAAGAATGCCGAGTACGTTACAATCCAAACGGCACGCGGCGAGATCCAAGCACGGGCCCTCGTGACCCGCCGCATGAGACCTTTCGTTATCAACGAAAAAGTCATTCATGAAATCGGCCTGCCCTGGCATTGGGGCTGGCAGGGAAGAGCCCGGGGCGATGTGGTAAATAACTTAAGTGCGCTGGTGGCGGACCCGAACGTTTCAATCCACGAAGGGAAAGTCTTTACCTGCAACATCCGCGCGGGCAAGAGAGGAGGTGCCGCATAATGGCCAAGGGAATGTTTATCGACACATCTGTCTGCATCGGCTGCAAGTCCTGCCAGGTGGCTTGCAAGGAATGGAATGTTCTGGAGGGAGAGCCAACTCATTTTAGGCAACTGCCCGGCGCGCCATATCCGATCGCCGTGAACTTTACGGGCAATTCCTATGACAATACCGCCGCATTAAGTGCTACGGACTGGCGGCATGTCTTTTTCATCGAAGAGTTCAGTCAGGACCGTTCCGTGGCACGCTGGTTCTTCTCGAGTGATTCATGCAAGCACTGCAACGACGCCGGTTGCCTGAATTCATGCCCAACGGGCGCCATCATCCGTACCGACATGGGCAACGTGTTCGTACAGGATGACGTCTGCATCGGCTGCAAATCCTGCGTCCCGTCCTGCCCCTTCGGAGTGATCGCCCTGAGCCCTAAGACGGGCACGGTCCATAAGTGCACCCTCTGCAATGACCGTATCCATAATGGCCTGGGCACAGCGTGCGCCAAAGCCTGTCCCACTGGCTCTATCCTTTTCGGCGATGTCCCAGAGCTGAAAGCCATCGCCGATGCGCGTCTGGCAAAACTCAAAGCGCTCGGTGAAACCAAGGCAAACATTTACGGATACGACGAAGCCGGCGGCCTCAATGTGTTTTACCTTTTCCTGGACAGGCCCATGGTATACGGGCAGCCTGAACATCCTGTCGTTCCGCAGCAACGCCTGCCCCTTTCAACGGCCGCCACCGTCCTGGGCGCCGCGGCCATCGGCGTGGCTGCACTGATCAGCTTCCGTGAGCGGGGCAGTAAAAAGAGCGAGGAGGAGAAGAAATGAATCCCTTCACACATGTCGCAAATTGGCCATGGTACTATGTCGGCCTGTATTTCTATATCAGCAGTGTCTCGGCGGGCGCGTATATTATCGGCTCCATGGCCGAACTATACGGCGGGGAAAGACAGCGTGAGATCGGCCGTGTTGCCTTCTCGCTGGCTCTCCCGCTGATCCTGGCAGCGCCTGTCCTGTTGATCGCCGACCTCGGGCGGCCCGAACGCTTCTGGCACCTGTTCTTCTATTCAAAGGACGGCATTCCTTACATCAACCTGCAATCTCCTATGTCCGTGGGGGCATGGGGGCTAACAGCCTATGGAGGCTTCGCGCTGCTGTCGTTTCTGAACATCATGGCTATAAATGGACGCCTCACCTTTGCACCCTTTGCGAAGCTTTATAACCGCCTCCCCCGCAAGACGTATGCAGTGATCGGAATGCTGACAGGTCTTTTTGTGGCTGGTTATCCCGGCGTGTTGCTGAACGTCACAGCGTGGCCGCTGTGGGAAGCAACTTCGCCTCTTTTAGGCTCCCTCTTTATCGCGTCAGGTGCATCGACGGGGGCGGCCGCTATCATCCTGGTGATGGCGCGGCAAAAGAGAGTGGCCGGCGAAACTTATTCACACCTGGAAAAGGTGGACCGTGTCTCCATGATCATCGAGCTCTTGATCATCGGCGCCGTCATCGTTGTCGCCGGACAGTATGCCGCACCGATCATGAGCGGATTTTACGGTGTCATGTTCTGGGGCGGAACCGTTTTCCTTGGGATTCTCTTTCCCCTCGGACTCTACTGGTACGCCGGCAGACCCGGTGTGGACAGAAACCGGCTCGTGATGCTGACTGCCGTGCTCGTCCTTTTTGGCGGCGCATTGCTGCGCATCAGCCTGATGCAGGCGGGCTAGATGGCTTTGCTGAAATTCCCCCAGCGGATTCAGAAGCTCAGGTAAAACCGGCTGCGATTCTCGGAGACTTTATCATGACCATCGAATTTGGACTGCTGCTGCTTGAATCTGTGCTGCTTGTCGCCACCATCATGCTTCTCGTCTACGGCATTCATGAGGGAAAACGGAGAGACGCCTTGCTCAAGGAAGTTGGACGGGCAACAAAAGTCCTCACGCGTCAGGAATACTTCTTATCCATCATGGAGGCAATGCTTGATGCTAAACAGGAGATCATCGGATGCATCACCGGTACACCTCCGTCCGGCGATGATGTAAAGATGACGAGGCATATTGCAGATGCCATCGAGGACATGACCAGGAAAGGCGTGTCAATCAAGTACTTATTGCCGAAGTTCCCGGACAGGCTGCAGATCGGTGTGCTGTATACAAAGGCAGGCGCGGAGGTCCGCTTCAGCAGTTGCCTGATGGTCCATAATATCCGCTACAGCGTGGTCGATGAGAGGATCGTAGTTTTGGGCATCCCGGAAAACACAGGTGAGAGGGAAGCGACAAAGAAGGGCTATACTATACCGTCCGAAGGGCTCGCTCTTGTGCTCAAGAATTACTTCAATGACTGCGAAAAACAGACGACCCTGAAAGAATATATATTGGAAGTAATAGAACAGACCGGCGCTACAGCCGAACACCTGGCAAGGGAATTCCATTTGGACGAGAAAGAGCTGAAGAAGCTTGTTCAATGAAAAAAAGGGATGGAGCAAGTCCGATCCTTACAAGTCAGGTGCCGCCCAAAAATTGGGTGGGTCGTCGTGGGTCGGCAGTCCTTTACTGCAATTTCTTTACCACACGGGGGAAGCAGCATTCCCAGGTCGGCATACCATCTTCTTCATTGCGAAGTTTCATTGTCCACTCGCCCTTGCTTATTTCCGTGGCAATAATGGAAGTGCCAACCTTCTTACCCCTTACTTCAACCTGATCGCCGGCCATGAGTTTCACTTTCTGATTGTTCATGAACCACTTGGGCCCCATATAGACAACATAATTGTTGCCCTGATCCGTCACGAATTTCATCTGCAGGCCGTCTTTCACGCTCGGCATATTTTCAACTTTCTTCACCTTGCCTGATTCCACCACAATGGCCTCGTTTCCCGTCAGTGCTGTATGGACCGGACCCGGAACACCGAAAGACCATGCGCCCACTGAGAAAGTGGACCCCGACGCCTGCGACTTTTCACCCTGAGCCCATGACGCCTGAGCAAACATTATATTCACCGCAAGAGCCGTTGCAACTACCATAATCCATATTGCTGTTTTCCTCATACTATCCTCCTCGTAACTTAGATTTATTGTGTCGACCCACCCGATTATGAGCTTAGAGACCTAATAAAGTATAAATGTTCCTGATAAAAAGGCTTTCGCAATTGACACTGTGGCTCTCATTCTGCGGCGTAAACAATACCTGCCGCCTGTAAGTGCATTGCGCTTTCTTACAAAATGCTTCATCATGAATTAATTTGCAATCAGGCGTAGACTGATTTGTTGCTTCAAAAATTCTTACATCGACATCTATTGCTCAGAGAATTAGCGTTCAAAAATAAGGGATTGCCTGATTGAATTGATGACAACAGCCCTGTAGATTTTTTCCAGATACACCGTCAAGGCGACGGAGCTTAATAACGCGGTCGCCCTGAAAGAATTCGTTGAACGGTGACGCGGAGGTGATCGGCTTCTGGTGAAGAAATGATGAGCAGGCGCAAATCATAAGAATCGATTGGGAGGTGTGCTATGTTCAGACAGCGATATGTGCTTGAAGAAATGTTTGCCACGACAGGCATTGCCATCAATGGCAGCAGTCCATGGGATATGCACGTAAGAGATGACCGTGTCTTCCCGCGTCTCCTGCAGGACAAGAGTTTAGGCCTCGGTGAGTCATACATGGAAGGATGGTGGGACTGCCCGCAACTCGATGAATTCGTCTGCAAGATCCTGACGGGCGGATTGGAAAGAAAAGTGAAAGACAGCTTCAAATTCCTCGCCCCCTTCCTGTCAGCCGTGTTTTTCAATATGCAGTCGAAGATACGCGCCCGCATTGTTGCCGAACAGCACTATGACCTCGACAACGAACTGTTTATGTCATTCCTCGACCCGTACAACCAGTATAGCTGTGCATATTTCGATGGGACGGAGGACTTAACCGAAGCACAGATCAAAAAAATGGACATGATTTGCAGGAAGATCAATCTCAGCGAAGACGATAATGTCCTGGATATTGGCTGCGGCTGGGGAGGATTTGCAAAGTACATGGCCGAACGTTACGGCTGCAAGGTTACGGCCATCAATATATCTGAAAAACAGATCAGCTATGCAAGAGAATTCTGCAAAGATCTGCCGGTTGAGGTTCTACACTGTGATTACCGTGATCTCCAGGCGTCATTCGACAAGATCGTCTCCATCGGAATGTTTGAACACGTTGGCTATAAGAACTACAGAGCCTTTATGAAAAGCGCCCACCGCTGCCTCAAAGATGCCGGTATCTTTCTTCTGCATACCATCGGCAGCAATGAATCGCAGATAAAATGTGATCCCTGGATCAATAAATACATATTCCCCAACGGCACGTTGCCGAGCATCTCGCAGATCAGCAAGGCCGTTGAAGGTCTTTTCGTTGCGGAAGATCTCCACAACCTGGGACCTCACTATGAAAAAACACTTCTGGCCTGGCATGCGAACTTTCAGAAAGCGTGGACCACGCTGAAAAAGAGATATGACGAGAAGTTCAAGCGCATGTGGGATTATTATCTCCTGTCCTGTGCAGGGGCCTTTCGCGCCAGGAACATCCAACTCTGGCAGATTGTCCTTACCAAATACGGCACCCCTCAGCCTTCGTGCAGATAATTGACACAGGACGGGGCATTCCCTTCTTGTAAACTATTGACACATTTCCCGCCATATCGCCGTAGATTTCTCCCGCAAGTAATGATAGATAATACTGCACAGACGACTGCAGCAATGGCCGGAGGTTGATTCTTGCTTGCGGGCAAAGATGCCGGCGTTCGCGGCGCACCTGTTCTTTTTCTTGGGAAGATAAAATCATGTTGAGGAGAATTGGCAAATGGCAATCAGCGATGAGTTTAAGGACCTTGTCGGTTATCTCGAAAAGGCAATCAAGATAGTCGAAAAGATGGGCATGCGCATCCTCGATCTTGAGAAGCAGTCGGTAAGAATAAAGCTGCCGAAAGAGCCGAACGTGAATCACCTCGGTACCGTATATGCCGGGGCCCTCTTTTCGCTCGCGGATTTTGCGGGAGGGATCCTCTTCTTTGCCTCTTTCGACTATAAGAAATATTATATCCTCTTGAAGGAAATGACGATTGCCTTCAAGAAACCGGCCACAACGGATATGACCATTGCGGCGTCTTTGACTCCTGATGAGGTCGACGGCGTCAGGAAAATCGCCGATGAAGCGGGTAAGGCGGACTGGTCTGTAGACTTCGAGCTTAAGGATGAGCAGGGAAACGTCTGCTGCATTGTCCACGGTAACTTTCAATTGAGAAAGTTATAAGATACTTGAACCGTCCTCTTATGCAGGAATGGTTACGAGAACACGTGACGAAAGGATGCGCCCATGAGTGCTCCACGCGAACTGCAAAAGGAAGAGATCATCGACCTTTTGAACCGGTGCTGGATGACCCACGACGGTATGTGGTTTTACCACTGCTTAAAGAACTTCGGTATAGAAAAGGCGAATGAGCTGAATAAGGCCGCCATAAAATCATTAGCGCCGATGGAGATCGACAGGATCACGAAGGCCCTCGGACTGGAGAACCAGATTGAGAATTTTCAGGGGTTAAAAGACTTCTTTGCGGCCGCATCCCCTTTACTTATACCGGCTTTTATGAATATCACCATATCCTTCCCGAAGGAAAACACGCTGCGCTGGCAATTTGAACCCGGAAACTGCTTCGCTTACAAAGGGATAAAAAGGATAGGGGTTATAGATCAATATGAATGCGGTGTTATCTACAGACTTCAATGCTGGTTCGACAGCCTGAAGGTCAGGTACAATGTCACACCGCAGGTACTAAGATGTCTGATGCGTGAGAGCGGCCTATGTGAAGGAGAATTTGATTTCGATTTTAAGTGAATTCGGGAGCGAGCATATCGCCCGCAGCGTGCTGTGGAGAGCGTCAATGCCGTCAGGGGCAATTCAGACGTTGCCTTTCTTACGAAGGCAATTCAATTTTCGCATATGTTTTGAAGAAGTATCTGATAAACTTTATTTTCCCGCTTTCGCTCATCATCATGAATTTGCCAAATTCTGCCAGATCTTCTTTTCCGCGACCATGTATCTGGACATTACTGTTTTCGATTTTACCAAATAAGTGGGCATGAAATAGATAAACCTCCTCCCCGCTCATCAACTGCGCGGTATGGCAGGTCACATAACAGTTTTTAGCAAGTTCGTAGATGCCTTCCAGCTCTATGTTTTTGACGTTCCCCTTATACTGCTGATCAAAATCTTCTTTTGCCAGACTGTTTATTTTTTTCACCAAGGTCTCTTTGTCCGTTCTTCCATCCTTAGCGGAAAGAAAGAGCTGGTGAAGAAAATCGTCATCTAATGATTTCTGTTGATCCTGGGCGCAGATAATTGACGCACCGGCTAACGAGAAAAAGATAGAAAATAAAATCAATAAGCGCATCAATCTGTGCATATCTTCGCTCCTTCCAATCACATCCAATCCCATTATGCGTAGCGGTGTGACTCTTAACGATCCTATAAAAGTTGCCGCGCCATCTTTCGTATCACGCTCATTTCATATCCACAAATTTATATCCGATCCCCCTGACGGTCAGGATATACTGCGGCTCATCCTTATCCTTTTCTATGGCCAACCGCAGCCGGCTGATATGGACATCAACGGTGCGCGGTTCAACGAAAGTCTCGTCCCCCCAGACATAGTCCAGAAGCTGGTCCCTGGTGTAGACCCTGCCGGGATGCTGGGTGAGGAAGCGCAGCAGTTTCAATTCTGTCGGGCCAAGCGCGACCTTTTTCCCATCCACGGTAACATCATATGAGCTGTAATCAAACCGGAGCCCTTTGTATGCGAAATGTTCCTTCTTCTCAGAATCGGAACGCCCTTCCGCCCTGCGCAGGACCGCATGGATTCTCGCAATCAGCTCTCTCACGTTGAAAGGTTTGGTAATGTAATCATCTGCGCCCATCTCCAGTCCCAATATCTTATCCACATGATCGCCTTTAGCTGTGAGCATGATGATCGGAAGCGTTTCTATTGCCGGGTTCTTACGGATAAATTTGCATACCTCTAATCCTCTCATGCCGGGAAGCATGAGGTCGAGAATGACCAGGTCCGGCTTTTTCGTATCAACCAGTTTGAGGGCGCTTTCCCCGTCGTAGGCCTTAAGAGCTGCAAACCCTTCCTTCTCAAGGTTGTAGCTGATCAGATCCACGATGTCTTTTTCATCATCAACAATAAGAATTTTTTTCGGCATAATCAGAAGAGACATTCCAGGAGTTTTTTCAGGCTGTTGACCCTGAAACACTCCATCTTTTTTTCTGCGGATCCGTTTCGGGAAGAGGTCTGAGGCATGATGCAGCGCGCAAATCCCATGCGGGCTGCCTCCTTGATCCTGACATCCATCTGGGAAGTGCCCCTCACCTCGCCTGCAAGACCCACCTCACCAAATACCACGGTGCCTTTATCGATAGGCTTGTCGAGAAAACTGGAGGCCATGGATGCAACAATTCCCAGGTCAACTGCCGGCTCGTCCACCTTCATGCCGCCTGCCACATTGATAAAGATATCATGTCCGCTGAGACGAAAGCCGCACATCTTATCCATGACAGCGGCAAGCAAGGCCACCCGATTATGGTCCACCCCGATGGTCGTCCTGCGCGGCATACCGAAATTAGTGGGATTGACGAGGGACTGTATCTCTATGAGGATCGGCCTGGTCCCTTCAATACTCGGCACAACCACGGACCCCGGCGCCCCTTCCGGCCGTTCCGTCAGGAAAAATGCCGAGGGGTTCGCAACTTCAATCAAACCATTGCTCCTCATTTCGAAGACGCCGATTTCATTGGTCGGCCCGAATCTGTTCTTCATGGCCCTGATGATGCGATATGCGTGACTGGAGTCCCCTTCGAAATAGAGAACCGTATCCACCATGTGTTCCAGCACCTTCGGGCCTGCTATGGAGCCGTCCTTCGTCACATGCCCGACAAGAAAGACGGGAATGCCTGTCTTCTTTGCAAGGAGAATGAGACGTGCCGATGACTCCCTCACCTGTCCGACGCTTCCCGGCGCGGACGTGAGGACCGGTGAATACATGGTCTGAATGGAATCAATTACCACCGCCTTCGGTGAGATCTCTTTAATATGTTTGACAATGTTATCCAGATTTATCTCAACCAGGACGAAAAGGTTTTTTGATGAGGCCCCGAGCCGCGCGCCCCGGAGCTTTATCTGCTTTGCCGATTCCTCACCGGAGATGTAGAGGATCTTCAAATTCTTTTCCGCGAGATTATGAACCACCTGGAGAAGCAGCGTAGATTTGCCGATGCCGGGGTCGCCGCCGACGAGGGTAACCGACCCGTTCACGATACCGCCGCCCAGAACCCTGTCCATTTCCGCAATCCCCGTGGTCATTCTTTCTTTTTCATCGGCAACGATTTCGTCAATGGGCAAGGGGGATTCGTTGAACTCGATGCCCGCGGGACCCGCAGGATCAATGGCCCTTATTTCTTCCTCGGCAAATCTGTTCCATTCCTCGCACGAGGGACACTTGCCCAGCCATTTTAGTGACTGGTGGCCGCAGTTCTGGCAAAAAAATGCTGTCTTGATCTTTTTCAATTAAATAATCCTTTGCAATACGCCAATATAGCATGAACATATGTTTTTTTAACGCAGCAGTCAATACGAAACCAATTCAAAAAATCTTGAGTAATCATTTCAATGCTGATATATTTCAGCGTCTATAAAAAAAATCGGGAGATAGTGAAGTATGCATAATCCAAATTTTAGTTCCGGGCCTTGCAGCAAGAGGCCCCATTGGAGTCTTGATTTCCTCAAGAATGCCGTGGTTGGCAGGTCCCATCGCTCGTCCCTGGGAAAGGAAAGACTGGTAAAAGCCATCGCCCAAAGCAGAGAGATACTAGGAATCCCACAGGATTACCTTGTCGGAATAATGCCGGGATCGGACACGGGCGCTTTCGAAGCAGCCATGTGGACGCTCTTAGGGCCCAAGCCTGTTACCGTACTTGTCTGGGAGAGTTTTTCCTCAGGTTGGGCAACGGATATTACCAAACATTTGAAGCTGAACCCCACTGCCATCAAGGCAGATTACGGGAAGATCCCGGATCTCAAGTCAGTCGACTGGTCCAATGATTGCGTCTTTGTTGCGAATGGAACAACGAGCGGCGTAAGAATCCCCGACTGGAACTGGATTCCCAAGGATCGTGAAGGGTTATCCATCTGCGACGCGACAAGCGCCGTATTTGCCATGACCATCGATTGGTCAAAAGTGGACGTGCTGACGTATTCCTGGCAGAAATGCCTGGGCGGTGAAGCCGCCCACGGCATGCTCATCTTAAGCCCAAAAGCCGTCCAGCGTATAGAGACTTACGATCCGCCCTGGCCGCTCCCCAAGGTGTTCCGGATGAAAAAGGGCGGCAAGGTCGATAAAGCGATCTTTGAAGGCGACACCATCAATACTCCATCAATGCTCTGTGTAGAAGACTATCTTGATGCCCTCAACTGGGCAAAGGAAATAGGACTGGCCGGTCTCATACAGAGGAGCGAGAAAAACCTTAAGGCCGTGGAAGATTGGGTGGGGAAAAATGATTGGGTCGAATTCCTCGCGGCCTCGAAGGACACGCGCTCGAGCACATCCGTGTGTCTCTCTGTAACCGGCGAAAAAGTGTGCAAGCTCTCTAAGGACGATCAGGCAAAGTTCTTGAAGAGCATTTCCAGCGAACTCTCAAAGAAAAATGTTGCGCACGACATAAATTCCTACAGGGATGCCCCGCCGGGATTCCGTTTCTGGTGCGGCCCGACGATCCAACCGGAAGATGTTAAATACGCCCTCACGGAAATGGAAAAGGTTTATAATCAGAAAGTCAAAGAATTATGATCTCATTTGGATCATCAAGATATCTCATTAATTAATTTCAGGAGGATCACGATTATGAAAAAAGTTCTCGTAAGCGATACCCTTGCTGCCGAGGGCATTGAAATACTGAAGAACGCACCCGGGATTGAGGTCGATGTAATGACAAACCTCACACCTGATGAACTAAAAGGCATCATCAAGGATTATGACGGCCTGGCCATCAGGAGCGCCACGAAGGTGACCAAGGAGATCATCGACCACGCAGAGAAACTCTCTGTAATCGGACGGGCGGGTATCGGTCTTGATAATGTGGATATTGCTGCGGCGAGCAAGAGGGGTATCGTATGCATGAATACACCCGGAGGCAACACTATCACCACCGGTGAGCATACCATAGCCATGATGTTTTCCCTCGCGAGAAAGATACCCCAAGCCACGGCTTCCATGAAAGAGGGGAAGTGGGAAAAAAATAAATTCATGGGTGCAGAGCTTTATAACAAGACCCTCGGCATCATCGGTATCGGGCGCGTCGGTACCATCGTCGCCGACCGGGCCATGGGTCTGAAGATGAATGTTATCGCCTATGACCCTTTCATCTCGCCGGAGGCAGCAGGAAAGCTTGGGATCACGCTCGTCACTTTAGACGAGCTGCTGCAGAAATCCGATTTTATCTCGGTCCATACCCCGATGACAAAGGAGACAAGAGGCATAATCAATACCAAGGCTTTTGCCAAGATGAAAAAAGGCGTTTATGTGATAAATTGCGCGCGTGGGGGTATCATCAATGAAAAGGACCTCTATGACGCCCTCGTCTCAGGAAAAGTTGCCGGCGCCGCCCTCGATGTTTTCGAAGAAGAGCCGACAAAAAATAAAGAGCTTCTTGCTCTCGGCAACGTAATCTGCACTCCCCATCTGGGTGCGTCGACTGACGAAGCCCAGGTCAATGTGGCCATCGCCATCGCCGAGCAGATAGTGAACTTTCTCAACAAAGGAGAAATTAAAAATGCCGTTAATTTCCCGTCTGTCAGCGCCGAACTGCTGACTGTTATCCAACCTTACCTTGACCTCGCAGAAAAAATGGGGACATTCGAGGCGCAACTGGTTAAGGGCGGCATCAACGAGGTCACGGTAGAGTACAGCGGAGATATCCTGAATTACAATGTCGCTCCCATAACCATTTCCCTGCTTAAGGGGCTCTTGACGCCTATACTGAATGAGAGCGTTAATTATATAAACGCGCCTCTCATCGCCAAGGAACGCGGCATCAGAGTTGTCGAGTCAAAAAGCAGCGAGGCAAAGGATTATACGAGCACGATATCGCTGACCGTCAAAACGGCGCAGGAAGCCTGCTATGCGGTGGGCACCATTTTCGGCCGGCAGTATCTTAGAATCGTCAGGATCAACAAATTCACTGTCGAGATAATCCCGGAGGGGCATATGCTGGTAGTATCCAACTACGACAAACCCGGAGTTATCGGCAATCTGGGCGCAACCCTCGGAAGCAACAATGTCAATATTGCGAGACTCCACTTGAGCCGTGAACAGATCGACGGAGAGGCGCTCGTAGTCCTGACAACGGACACGATGGTAAATCGGGATGTTCTCGATAAACTCCGCAAGCTGCCCAATATCATCTCCATTACGCAGCTGGAGATGTAGACAGGAGAATGGCTAATGGCAAATGTCGCTGTTGTTGGAACTCAATGGGGTGATGAAGGCAAGGGAAAGGTCGTTGACCTGTATGCGAAGAGCGCGGACGTCATTGCGCGGTTCCAGGGCGGAAATAATGCCGGCCATACTCTGGTCGTAAAGGGTGAACAGACAATCCTGCATTTGATACCTTCAGGAATCCTGCACGATAACAAGATTTGCGTAATCGGCAACGGGGTGGTGGTAAACCCCAAAGTTCTTCTCGAAGAGATAGATAGCCTCAAGAACCGGGGACTCCTGCCGCCCAACACGAAACTGTACGTGAGTGAGAGAGCCCACGTCATCATGCCTTACCACTGGAAGCTTGATGTTGCCCGTGAGTCTCACGGCCTCGGCAAGAAAATCGGGACAACGGGAAGAGGCATCGGACCGGCCTATGAAGATAAGATTGCACGGGTGGGAATACGGATGTGCGATCTCTTGGATGATCAGATATTCAGAGACAAGGTTATCAGGAATGTGGAGGAAAAGAACTTTTATCTGACGAGACTTTTCCAGGAAGACCCCTTGGATGCGGAAGCGATTTACAACGAATACAAGGCCTATGCCGAGCGCCTCCGGCCGTATGTGACGGATACATCGATGGTCATAAACGACCAGCTCAAGAAAGGGAAGAGAATCCTTTTCGAGGGAGCCCAGGGATGTCAC